>MDTF01001182.1_pt1 | contig 19081 bp, 17 predicted proteins | sample 811191 | NCBI WGS metagenome assembly MDTF01 (sample SAMN05326649, study PRJNA326480) | marine metagenome | isolation source: seawater | place: Southern Ocean | collected 2011 | reverse complement strand
TAATGTCATTTTTATATTCTAAGAAAAAAGTAGTGGCACTTAAGCTAATATTATTTTCTGGAAAAAATTTGTCTATACCAAGGTCAATACTTTTGCCTGTCTCTGCTTTTAAATTTTCTTTAATGGTTAGACTATGTCCATGGTGGTAAGAATTTAAAGATGGAAATCTTACTGAAGTCCCTAAATTACCCCTCAATGTTGTGTTATTATCGAGTTTATGAGCTATCGTTGCTCTTCCTGTGTAATAATCTTCAGCAGTAGTATGATCGTCTCTTCTTAAACCAAAAGTGGTGTAAGTGTTTTCTTTTGGTCGTAGCTGTAAATCAAAATATTGAGAATATATTGCTTCATCACTTTCCGTATATTTATTAGCAGTGTTATAACTTTTAAGTTCAGCTGCATCAAATTCATTATCAAGTCCAAATATAATTCTGTTATCTAAGTCAAAATTATATTCTGATATAAAATTAATTGCATCTCTATAACCATAATAATTTGTTTTTTTTAAATCATAACTAGTAGTATTTCTTAAAGAGTAGGTATTATTATAAGATATTGTATTTTTGAAATTTCCATTATCATAAATTAACCGCCCAGTATAACTGGTTGCCTGGTCATCAGTAACATCATTCTCGTCAGTACGAGATTTGGCTACAGCGTCATATTCTAAGAATGAGTCATTATGATATAAATAATTTTCTACTCTAAAATTTTCATTAAAATCGTAACCAAAGTTCATTGTTAAACTATCACTTCTATAACCATCTTTTTCTATATTATCTCGCATTGCTGACTCGCCATCAGTTGAGAAATTAGTGTAACCTATAAAATAATCATAGTTATTTTCTTTTCCATCAAAGCTTAAATCAACTTTTTTTGTGTTAAACGAACCTGTGGATACATTTACATCTTTGTTATGTCCATCACGTCCTTTCTTTGAAAATAATTGAATTGTTCCTGCTAGCGCACCACTACCATATAAAGAGCTTTGGGCTCCCTTTAAAATCTCAACCCTATCAAAAGATCCAGACATTAAATTATTAAAATAATAATCATTAGATGGAGTAGATGGATCTGAAACTTTAACACCATCAATATATACGGTTGTATATCTTTTGGGCTGGCCTCTTAATTGAATCCCTGAAACAGTTCCGTATCCACCAGACTGATTTAGATTCATTCCATTTAAATTATTATCTAAAATATCACCGATAAAATACTCATTTGAATTTTCTATAGTTTTTCTATCAATAACTGTAACATCGCTACCTACAGTGCTCTTCGATTGAGGGGATTTACCAGCCGAAATAACAATTATTGGAATATCTTTAGAAAAAGACACACTTGAAACTAATATAAAATAAAAAAATAAAATTACTCTTAACAGCATACATCACACCCATTGTTAAAGTTTCAAAATACATGAAACTTATTAATTTAATGCCGATGCTATTATTCATAGTAGAATTAGACTTTTCCTGGCCATCATTCAACAAAGGGCTATACTGGGTGGCGCTCCGACTTTACGGTTCCAGGAAGAGCCAATGAATTTCGCATTGATTTCCCACCATGCATTTCAGTATAAATAATATTTATAAAGAAAATTTAATAATGTCAAATTAATTAAATAATTCTTAACTATTATTTTTAAAATATGGAATCAACTTAGTTGATTTAAAAGATACTGCAGTTCTGTAATATATGAGTATAATGTTTAAGATGTTAATTTTTGATACTGCAATTTACAGAGTTGGCCTAGCAACATTATTTTCCTTGAGAAATTTAAAAAGTCAAAGCTAAATATAGCTATTATTGAATTTAACCAATAAAATTAAGCAAAAATACAATCAAACTGACTAGATAAATTAAATGATTGATATAATTAATTATAAAACTATTTTAAATTTATTAAAAACTTAAAAATACAAATGTTTACAAATCAAACAATATTAATTACGGGGGGAACAGGCTCTTTTGGTAAAAAATTTATTGAAAAATTATTATACAAATACAAACCAAAAAAAATTATTGTTTACAGCAGAGACGAACTAAAACAGTTTGAAATGCAAAAAATTTTTCCAGGTAATAAAAATACATCTATAAGATATTTTATTGGCGACATCAGAGATTTACCAAGATTAAAACAAGCCTTGGATACCGTAGATATAGTGGTTCATGCAGCCGCTTTAAAGCATGTTCCAATTGCAGAATATAATCCATTTGAAGCAGTTAAGACCAACATTATTGGAAGTCAAAATGTTATAGATGCATCATTATCAGCTAATGTAAAAAAAGTGATTGCTTTAAGTACAGATAAAGCTGCAGCACCAATCAATCTTTACGGAGCAACAAAATTAGCATCAGATAAACTATTTATTGCAGCCAATAATTTTAAGGGAAGTAAAAATATTAAATTTTCAGTAGTGAGATATGGAAATGTTATGGGTAGCAGGGGCTCGGTGATTCCTTACTTCTTAAAATGTCAAAAAAAAAATTTTATACCAATAACAGATGAAAATATGACCAGGTTTAGTATTACCTTAAATGAAGGTGTGGACTTTGTTTTTAAATCTTTAAAAAACATGCAAGGAGGTGAGCTTTTTATTCCAAAAATTTCATCATTTAAAATCTTAGATTTAGCAAAAGCAATTGCACCAAATATTAAACCAAAAATAATAGGACTTCGTCCAGGCGAAAAATTACATGAAGAAATGATAACAGAGTCGGACTCTTACAATACAATAGAGTTTAAAGATTATTATATAATTATATCAGACTCTCAATATACCAATTTAAATAAAAAATATTTCATGAAAAAAAATAAAAACATGGCAAAGCCTTGTAAAATTGGTTTTAGTTATAATAGTAAAAATAATAAAAATTTTTTATCAATCAAGGAACTTAAAGTGCTTATTAAAAAAAATGTTTCTGATGAATAAAAAATATATATGATAACCTACGGTAAACATTTTATCGATAAAGCAGATAAAAAAGCCGTTCTTTCAACACTTGCTAGTGGTTGGTTGACACAAGGTCCAAAAGTAATTCAATTTGAGTCTGAAATTAAAAAAAAATTTGGTTCTAAATACTGCTCTGTAGTGTCAAATGGAACAGCAGCATTACATTTAATAGCTATTGCTCTTGGTTGGGGTAAAAATGATACAATCCTGTGTTCTCCAATTAGTTTTATATCAGGAGCAAATTCAGCACTTTATGTTGGGGCAATCCCTGATTTTGTTGATATAGATAAAAAAACATACAATATAGATATACTTAAACTTGAAAAAAAAATTATATCGTATCTAAAAAAACAAAAAAAAATCAAAGCAATTGTTGTTACAGATTTTGCAGGTAATCCAGCTAATTGGAGCAGTTTAAGAAAGATATCAAAAAAATATAAAATTAAGATAATAAATGATAATTGTCATGCTTTAGGCGCAGGTTATAAAAAAGATACAAAATATGCAATAAAATATGCTGATGTAGTTATACATAGTTATCATCCGGTGAAAAATATAACCTCTGGTGAAGGAGGAGCAATTTTAACAAATGATAAAAAACTTTATAGTAAAGTTAATAGGTTAAGATCACACGGAATTAAAAGAAGCAATGTTTCGTGGTTTTATGAAATGATTGAATTAGGATATAATTATAGATTAACAGATATTCAGTCTGCATTAGGAGTTAGTCAGCTTAAAAAACTCGATAAGTTTGTTAAAAAAAGAAATCAAATTGCCAAAATATATTCTCAAAATTTTAATAGCGATATATTCAAAAAACCAGAAATAAATAAAGATAATTTACATTCATTTCATTTATATCCATTATTAATAAAATTTAATAAACTCAAAATAACAAAATCTTTATTTTTAAAGAAATTGCTTGCAGTAGGGATAAGATTGCAGGTTCATTATATACCAACATATCTACACCCATTTTATAAAAAAAAATTTAAATTCAAAAAGAATGATTTTCCAATCTCAGAAAATTTTTATAAGGAGGAAGTGTCTCTGCCCATATATTATAGTTTAAGAAAATATGAAGCTTATAAAGTAATAAATAGTATTGAAAAAATTTGTAAAAAGAATTTAAAATGAATATAGCAATTATACCAGCAAGGTCTGGCAGCAAGAGAATATTAAATAAAAATACAAAACTTTTTTTTGGTTTCCCAATTATTTATTGGTCGTTAAAAGTAGCAAAGGAATCTAGAATCTTTGATAAAATTATAGTTTCTACGGATAGTAAAAGAATAGCTAAAATTGCAAAAAAATATGGAGCAGAAACACCTTTTTTAAGACCAAAGAAATTTTCAAACGATAAAATTGGAATTGATGAAGTAATAAAACACACAATAAAAAAATTAAAAATAAAAGAACGTAATTATGTTTGCTGTATTAGTGCAACTGCTCCGTTTATAAGATCGGCAGACCTGATTATGGGTTTTAATAAAATCAAAAAAAAAATCCTGACTATGTATTCTCAGCGACAAAATATGATTATCCAATTCAGCGAGCATTCTCTTTAAAAAAGAACAAACTTAAAATGATTTTTCCTAAATTTTATAAATATAATAGTCAAGATTTAGAAGAAACCTATCATGATGCGGGGCAATTTTATTGGGGTAAGGTTAATGCCTGGGTTAAAAAAAAAAGATTTTTTCAAAAAAATCATTAATTATTAATATCAAAAGTCATTTGGCTCAAGATATTGACACAATTGACGATTGGAAAAAAGCAGAATTAAAGTATAAATTGATCAACCAAAGTGAAAAATAATAATATCTTAATAATTGCTGCGCACCCAGATGACGAAGTGTTAGGTTGCGGTGGAACTGTAGCAAAAATGTCTAAAAATGGTGATAATGTTGATGTCTTAATTATTTCAGATGGTGTCAGCTCAAGAAACCTTAAAAATAAGGTATTAAAAGAAAATCTTATTCTGCGAAGACAAGCCTGCGTATTATCGTGTGATTTACTTGGTATCAACAAACCTGAATTTGAAAATTTTCCTGACAATCAGCTTGATAAAATTCCATTATTAAAGATAACGCAAGTTATTGAAAAAAAAATAAAAAAGATTAAACCAAATATTATTTTTACACATCATTGGGGCGATCTAAATGTTGATCACCAAAAGATTAGTAAGGCAGTTATTACGGCATGTAGACCGCAAAAAGGAAATAATGTGAAAACTTTATTATTTTTTGAAATCCCATCAAGTACAGAATGGCAAATTTCTTCAAAGAAAAATTTATTTTCGCCTAATTGGTTTTTTGACATAAGCTCTACAATCAATCTTAAAATTAAGGCATTAAAATTTTATAAATCTGAATTAAAAAAATCTCCACACCCAAGATCATTAACTGGAATTAAAACACTAGCTAAATGGAGAGGTGCAGTAGTAGGTTCTAAGGCGGCTGAAGCTTTTGAGTTGGGCAGAAAATATGAATGAAAACAATATAAGTAAAAAAATATATTCAAAGAAAAATTTTATAACAAAAACAGAAGTTAATTCTATCTTGTTGGAGATTCATAATTTGATGTTAGCAAAAACAAATAATGAATTATTAAAAAAAACTAATTTATCTGAAATGAATGCATGTTATAAAGTTATTAAAAAAAAAAAAATCTGGACTGAAATCTATAATAAATTTGATAAGCTAAAAACTATAAAGTCAATTTTAATACCTAAAATCTTAAAAACTGCAAAGAAAATATTTAAAAAAAATAAAATTAGAATTCTTACAAAAGGGTTGAGAGTTATAGAAAAATCTTCATTGAGAACTTATCCTGTCCACCAGGAATATCCAGGCATGAAGTCAAAATCATTTTTAGTATTTTGGATTTCTTTGCATGAAGTTAAAAAATTCCATGGTGGATTATTAGTTCCAAAAAAAGTAATAAATAAACCGCTAACACATGTACTAAATAATAAAAAATATAATATTTTAAAAAATCAAAAACTTTGGAAAAAACAAACTTTTGAAAAAACATTTTCTAGAGGTGAACTTTTAACAATTGGAAAATATGTACAGCATGGTACGGCTCCTAAAAAATTTGGAAGCCCGAGGTGGTCATGCATAATTAGAGTTGGGTTATAGTTTTTATTAATATAATGAGTAAAAAGTTAAAATTTGTACTTTTGACAAGTTTTTCATCAAAACTTGGTTATGGGCACTTTAATAGATGTAAAATACTTGCAGAAGAACTTATCAAGAAAGGGCATAAAGCCTTATTGATTGTTAATACATTCGATATAAAATTTAAAAGCACAAAACATTGGATTAAAAATGATGATATGGAAGAGAATTATCCAAAAGCAGATGTTTGCATTGTTGATAAATATTATTATGGAGATAGATATTACAAAAATTTACGTAAATTTTACGAAAAAATTGTAATTTTTGATGATTGTAAATTTAAAGTACCCAATAATGTTTTTGGTGTAATTAATCCAAATCTTTATGCACACAAATCACAATATCCTATCAACCTAAAAATTTGGTCTGGGAAAAAATATATTATTCTAAGAAATGAATTTTTAAAAAAAAGAAAACTAAAAAAGAGAAATAATATTTTTTTATGTGTGGGTGGTAGCGACCCTACAAATCAAATAGATAGATTAATTATAGTTCTATTAAAAAACTCAATATTAAATATTAATGTTATATATGGGCCAGGCCATAAAAATATAAGAAATATTAAAAAATGGGACAATAATAAAAGAATAATAGCTCATCACAATCCTAAGGATATTAGTAAATTAATGTTACAAGCTAAATATGCAATTTCTTCAGCAGGCAGCATGCTGTATGAATTAAAATCACAAAATATACCAACTATTTGTTTAGCTTTAGCCAACAACCAAAAAATATTAGGTCAAGAGATGGATAAATTTACCTCAATAAATTATTTAGGTTTTTATAAGGATGTAACAAACATTAAATTAATTAAAGCAATACAACGTGAGGAAAAAAAAAAATATAACCACTCATCATCCAGTAAAAAATGATTTATTTTTATATGGATCAAAGATGCTAGCAGTAGATCTTTGCAATTATTTTCTATTAATAAATAATAAAAAAAATACTCCATACACGGTATCGGACATCAAAAATGAATACAATTATTCCGCAAATGAAAATGAAGATTTTAAAAGATTAAGATGGGGATCTGAAAAATCTATGAATAACAGATACAATTTTTTAATTGATAAGGTTATATCGAAAAATGTAAAAGATTGGCTAGATATTGGTTCTGGAACTGGAAACTTACAGTTCATAGTTAAAAAAAAATTCCCAGAAATTAACTCAATTGGTTTGGAACTTTCTGAAAAACTTTTTAATATTGCTAAAAAAAGAAATACAAAATTAAAAATAAAATTTTTCAATATAGATTTTTTAAAATATAATAAACAAAATTTTGATTTAATTACATGTATAGGTGTTATGTCAAAATCAAACATAACACTTCATAATATATTCAGCAAATCTATTAAATTACTTAAAAAAGATGGATTATTAATAATAGATTTTAAAAATAAAAGTTGGGAAAAATTTAATTCAACCAATTTTTTTCCAGAAACTAAACACATTTGGTATGAAAAAAATATTATTTTAAATGAGATAAAGAAATTTAAAAAATTAGATATTGTAGAATTTATTGGTTATAAACCAAACACCAATCAAAAAGTTTTAACAAGTCAATCACACACAAATTATTTAATAGTAAAAAAGAAATATTAAGGTTAAAAATGTTTTTTATATGATGAAATGCTCAATAATTGATTGTGAGGTCCGTGTAGTTCACAAAGCAGGTAGAAATCAAAATTATTTAAAGAATTCCAATGAAGGGCCTATTAGAGATATTTATCAAGATAGATCAATTAAAAAAGCAACTAAACTCTGGAATGTTGAGTCTTTAATTAAATCCATGAATAGAAATAAAATTCGATATGCTGTTATAAGTGGATTGGCATGGGTAAATAGAAAAGCGTTAAAAGAAAATAATGAATATGTCAAATATTGTCTAGATAAATATGAAAATAGACTTTTAGGTTTTTACAATGTTCCCACTCATAATATTAAAAAAGCAGTTTCAGATATTATTAATTTAGACAAAAAAAAATATCTTGGTGTTGAAATAATTCCTAAATGGCAAAATATTAATATTAATGATAAAAAATTAACACCTATTATTAATATAATTAAAAAAAGAAAAATGTTTTTAAAAATTTACACAGCTCATCCAACACAAACACTTGATGGAGATTCTCCATTTAGAACTTTATCCTTTTTAAAAAAAAATAAAAATTTAAAAGTGATAATTCCTCATCTAGGCGGTTTATTAACAATTTATGCATTAATGCCCAAAATAAAAAAAATTATTAAAAATGTATATTTTATTACATCCGTGAGTAAAACAATGGATATGGTAAAATTTTCTAGTGAAATTAATTCAAAGAATTTATTATTTGGAACTGATTATCCCTTCAATCATTGTTTTAATCAAAGCTTTCCACTAAAAAAAATTAATAAACTAAAAATTTCAATAGATACAAGAAAAAAAATCTTTAGTGAAAATGCATTTAAAATATTTAATTTTAAAAAATGATGAATAAAAAAATTTTTGAAGATCTTTTTTTTAAATTAATTGATAATAAAAAAAATAAATATCATCCTCTTGTTTGGATTAATGGAAAACCAAAAATAGGTAAAAACACTTATATTGGTGGTTTTTCAGAAATAAACTCAAAGGGTTCAAAAATTTCTATAGGCAGTTACTGTGATATTGCATCATTTGTATCTATTAATGTAGCTGATAGTCATAAAAAATGTATTGGTGTAGAAAAACATATAAGTAAAAAACCTATAATTCTAGGAAATAAAGTTTTTGTAGGCTCGCATTCAGTAATTTTAGGAGGTGTTACAATAGGCAATAATTCAGTAGTTGGTGCTGGTACTATTCTTCAAAACTGTAAAATACCACCATACTCGTTAGTAGTTGGGAATCCCCCTGTTATTAAAAAAAACTACTATAAAAAAAATTTTAAAAAATGATACCACATAATCGTCCAACAATCGGATCTAAAGAAATTTTAGCTATTTCAAAAGTTGTTAATAGTAAAAAAATATCTCAGGGTAGAGAAGTTGAAGAGTTCCAAAAAGAATTTGCTAGATATTTGCATTTGCCTGAAAAAAATGTTGTAGCAGTAAATAATGGAACATCGGCATTATACTTGGCCTTGTGGGTGCTTAATGCTAAAAATAAAAAAGTAATATATCCAAGCTACTCATGTTCTTCATTAAGAAATGCCACTTCTTTGATTAATGGATTAGAAGATTTGAGAGATATAGAAGAAGGAACACCTAATATGAAGAGCTATAATTATGATAAAAATAGCACCGTAATAATCCCTCATATTTATGGTTTTCCATCTCATATTAAAAAACAAAATTCTGTTAATTTTATAGAAGATTCTTGTCAGGCTCTAGGTGCTAAATATAATAGAAAACCTATATTAATGGGTGATATTAGTATCTTTTCTTTTTATGCAACTAAAATGATGACTACAGCTGGGCAAGGAGGAATGCTTGCATCTAAAAATACAGCATTGATAAGAGAAGTTAAAGACTATTTGGCTTTTGATCTTAGGAAAGATTCAAAAATAAGATTTAACTTTCAAATGACAGATATCCAGGCTGCTATGGGTCGTATTCAACTTCAAAGAATAGACGAATTTGTTCAAAAGCGTGATGAAATTTTCAAATTTTATAGTAATTTAAGAATACCACTACTGGACGTTAAGTATTCAAAAAAAACATTTAAACCCGTCAGGTATAGGGCAATTTTACTAAACAAAAACCCCAAACAACTGATAAGTAAATTTAAAAAACTTGGAATAGAAACAATAAACCCATTAGAAACTTGGGAGCTTTTAAGTAAAAATAAAAAACTTAAAAACTCTATTCAGTTAACCAAAAATACAATTTCTTTACCTTGCTACCCATCTTTAAAGAAAAATGATTTAATTAAAATAGAACAAGCAATTGATAAGCTTCAATTGTATATTTAAAAAAATGAAAATTATATCAGGTCATCAACCAGTTTATTTGCCATGGTTAGGGCTTTTTCATAAATTAAATTTATGTGATAAATTTGTTTATATGGATACTGTTCAATATTTAGACGGGGACTGGAATAATAGAAATAAAATAAAAACGCCCAATAGAGAGTTTTTGTTAACCGTTCCTATAAGTAAAAAAGAGTCAAAACAAAAAAATATTAATGAAATAAAAATTTCCAATAATAGAGAAAATGAGAAAGAATTTTGGCAAAGAAAACACTGGGAAACTATAAAGATAAATTATAAGAAAGCTCCTTTTTTTCACCATTATGCAGAAGACATAGAAAAAATGTATCTAAATACAGAATGGAAAAATTTAGTTGATTTGTGTTGGTATCAATTCAACTATTTTAAAAGCTGTTTGGACATTAATGAGTGCGAAGTTGTAAGGATGTCAGAAGTTGATTTTCTAGGAAAAAAAGATGAATTAATATTAAATCAATGTAAAAAATTGAATGGATCTGCGGTTGTTTTTGGAGAACAAGGAATAAATTACGTAAATATTGAAAAATTTAACAAAGAAAAAATATATATATATTTTCAAAAATATAATCATCCCACATACAAACAAAGGTTTAATAGTTTCGTGTCACATATGAGTGTACTAGATCTTCTTTTTAATTGTGGGCCAGAAAGTAAAAAAATACTTATGTCTAATAATATAACCAAAGAAGAACTTAATAAGTCAAAAAGTTGGTATAACGAATTTTAAATTATGAATTTTTTAAAAAAAAAACCTTATTTAATTGCTGAAATTGGAGTTAATCATAATGGTAAATTATCTTTAGCAATTCAAACTATTAAAGCAGCAGCAAAAGCAGGTGCAGATGCCGTTAAATTCCAAATGTTTAATGCAGATGAATTTATGTCAAAAAAAAAGCTGCTGTTTAAATATAAGACTAAAAAAGGAAATAAATCTGAAAATATGTACGACATGTTTAAAAGATTAGAATTTTCAGAAAAATGGTTATCAAAAATTATTCAAGTTTGTAAAAAAAACAAAGTAGACTTTCTTAGCTCAGTAGCTGATAAATCATCTGCATACTTAATGAAAAAATTAAAGGTAAAAGCTATAAAATTAAGCTCAGAAGATTTAATAAATTATCCATTATTAGAATATGTTGCAACACTTGGAAGAAATGTAATTTTATCTACAGGAATGGCAAATTCTGAGGAGATTACTAGAGGGTTATCCTTTTTTAAAAAAACAAAAATAAAAGTTATTATCTTACATTGTGTATCAATGTATCCAACGTCCATTAAAGATGCCAACTTATTGAGAATGGTTTCATTAAAAAAAAAATACAATGTTAGTGTAGGTTATTCTGATCACACTTTAGGTAATGAGGCAAGTATCGTAGCAACGATATTAGGAGCAGAAATTATTGAAAAACATTTTACATTAAATAAAAATCTTGTTGGACCAGATCATCTTATGTCGTCTGATCCAAAAGAATTTAAAGAATTAGCAGATAATATAAAAAGAATTCATTTGATTTTAGGAAGTTCAGATATTAAACCAAAAAAAGCTGAACAAAACTTTAAGAAAATATATAGAAGAAGCATCACTTCTATATCTCAAATAGCTAAAGGTGAAAAATTTTCATTAAAAAACATTGCTCTAATGCGACCCGCAACGGGGCTGCACCCAAAATATTATAAAAAAATCATAGGAAAAAAATCAAGTCGAAGATTATTAAAGGACAAAAAAATTCAATTAAAAGATATTAAAAATTAATATCTGTTCCTCGAGCATACTTATCTACGCTTATCTGTTCATTGAAATCTGACATTTGAGACAACTTAATGTTAATTTTTTGACCATTCTTATTCAATATATTTCTCTTTAACCTTGATAGATAAAGTCTTTTTAAGCCAGAAAACTCATACTTATCACCTTCTTCCATGTTAAATCCAAAACTTTTCCAGACAGTGTTTTTTTCTATTTTTGATGTTTTTGTAATTAAAAATTTTAATTTTGTCTTTTTTTTAAACTCACTAATATTTTTTTCTTTATAGTGCTTCATCCAACTGATCAAATCATGGCTAAAATCATACTCAATTATAGATTCATTATTATATTTGTTACTTCTTTCAATATAAATACAATTTATAAATTCTTTAATGCTGTCTATTTCAGAAACATGATCAGGAATTTTTTTACACAGAATTTTTAAATTTGAAAAAATCCATTTTAACATAGCATCAAAGTGGTCAATCCATAGTTTTTGAGAATACCTTAGTAAATCTCCACCTTTTCTTCCATTTAAATAGTCTTTTTTATTTAATTTTACATAATTGAAAACATCGATCTCATTTTCAAAATTTTCTTCATATAAACTGTCAACATATTCATTAAACGACTCTTGTATTTCTTTTGGAGCTTTATCAAGGTTTTGAATCATTGACATTGTTAATTTACTTCTTTGAATTTTTTTATTATCTAGGTAATAAAATATTTCACTTACTGGCTCTTCTCTTAAAAGAGCATCCATCATCACCACATATTTTCTTGCAACCATAACATCATTTTCAGGCATAGTTTCAGTTGAAAATACGTTGCACTCAGTTTCGCAAATTAGCTCATTATCAACATAGCCTACTAAATTTTGATTTTGTCTATATCTTTTCTTTATTCCATATTTGCCAGATTTATATTCTCTAAGCATATCAGTATTGCTTAATAATAATGTGGGATGAACTGTAAATCTAATTGGTGCTTTAGTATCCAATAAGGTATTTAAACCATTCATAAAACTACTCAAAGTTTCTTTTGGTAGCGGTAAAATTATATCAGGCTCAGAAATAGTTTCCATACTTTCAATATATTCTTGTAGGTTATGTAAGTTTGTTCTTTTGATGGTCTCCAAAACGTCATTATTAAGAGACTGAACGGCATTAGTGATTCTTAAAGCACCATCTAGTATTTTTGCAGTTTCAAGTATTCTTGGAAGTTGACTCTTACCCGTGCTGCAGTGAATATACATAGGCCATTTGTATTGATCTTTTAACATTGCTATATGATGAGCGATATCAATATCTTGTTTATACATTCCCCAGTTTGAATCTGCAATGTGTAAACCAACTGGTGGATTTATTCTTTCAGCAATATATGTTAATTCTTCTTTTACGTAGTCAAGTGAACGATAATGAATTTTATTATAATAAGACATTCCCTCATGACAAAAAGTACACTTGTAAGGACACCCACGATTGGTTTGTATTAAAGGTTGAAAAGTACCTGCTTTTAAAAACTCATCAAATAAACCATTAACATAAGGTGATTCAATTTCATCTAATTGTTTTATTCTAACAAGCTCTGGTCCTGATATAAACTTTTCTTCTTCATCAAGGAAAAAACAATTTCCTAATTCACTAATATGATTTCTTATTTTAGATTTATCTTTATCATCTTTTAAAAATTTAGACACTATCATTGAAAATGCAAGTTCACCTTCTCGCTCAACTAATAAGTCTGCGTGATTATACTTCTCAATAAATTTTTTTTTATCAATTGGCTGTTTATTAATTTCTGGACCTCCGTATATTATCAGAGTTTTGGGATTTTTTAATTTTGCGTAATTAGAAAGTTTACAGGATAAATTTGTGTTCCATAAATAATTACAAACACCCAAAATATCAATATTAGTTTCATCTATATATTTAATTATATCATCACTTAGTTTTAAAATTTTAATATTTGCTTGTGGAAAATTTTTTAAAACATGGCTACCAATTAAACCAACAGCGAGAGGAATTATATTGTTTGAAATTCCCTTAGAGGAGTAACAGGGGTCAATTAAAAGAATATTTAATGGTGTGTTTGTGGACATACGATTATCTTATATCTTAATCGTATTTAATTCAATTATAATTAGATTATTTCTAAATTATAAATTAAACATTCAAAAATGATTAAACTTAAATTTAGCAAAGTAAAGTGTCCAATTTGCGATTCAAATAAATTTAAAAGATTTAATATTAAAAGTAGGCATTCAAGTTGCCCGACTAAAATAGGGATCTTTAATCTCAAGTGTTTTGATGTAATTTGTAAAGAGTGTTCATTTGTTTACTCAAATCCAGAACCAACCTCATCAAGTTTAAAGAAATTTTATAGTAATAAGTTTTTAAATAAATCTTTAGATCCTGATTATGATGTAAAAAAACAACTAAATTTTTTCAAGAGAATTGCTAAAAAAAAACAATCAATTCTTGAGATAGGCTCTTCAAATGATTATTTAATAAAGGTATTAAAAAAAAATGGATATAATGCACATGGTTCCGATCTTTTAACCAAAACAACAATTAAAAATAACAAATATGATTTTATTTTGCTCAATCACACTTTAGAGCATATTCCAAATCCAAAAAACTATCTTAAAAAAATAAAAAATAAAATAAAAGATCAAGGTAGACTTATAATTGAAGTACCTGATCTTAATCAGTATGAAAGTGATGATACATTACTCACAGCAGAACACATTCATCATTTTACGGATGATACATTAAAAAATTTACTAGTTAATTCTGGGTATAAGTTTATTGGCAAAAATAAAGAACATAATTCTAGAAAATATTCAGTCAGAATGATTTTTCAAAAAACAAATATAAAAAAAACTAGTATTAAATTAAATCAAAAATTAGTCCAAAGAACTCAAAAAATTTTTGCTAAAGCATTAATATTAAATGAAAAACGAATGAATAATTTCAAAAATTTATCCAATAAAATTAACAAATTAAAAAAATATGATATTTATTTCTGGGGTTGCAATTCTATCTTTGTAAATATTTACTATTTTTTAAATAAATATTCAAAAAAAAATCTTAAACTAGTTGATGAAAATTTTAAAAATATTAAATATCTAAAAATTGATAAAAAAAATAAAATTTTAATTCAAAATCCCAAAAATAATTTGATTAAAAAATCTCATTTAGTCAAATTTATAATTTGTGCGATATCCTGGAAAGAAAGTATTAAAAAGAAAATTGTTAAAAATGGTATATCAAAGAAAAATATATTAATTCCTAAAATTTAAATTTCCTTAACTTATCTAAATTTAAATCTTGGCTAATTCTAACCTTTGGTATTGTAGGTTTGTAATTTTCTGGATTATATATCGAGTTGTCTAAGAAATTGTATCTAATTTGAATTGAAATTCTTACTCTGTTTGTGGAAATATTTTTGGAACTTTTATGAGGCACAGAATGTTTAAATGAAATAAACTCACCAAAATTAACAATAGGTTTGTGGGTAGGGAGTTTAAGCCAACTTCCAGATTTAACACGAATGTAAGGCCGTTTAGTAAAAACTTTGTGATTAAGTATTCCTAAATTACTAGTATTACCTTTTACCACTAATCTTCCTAATTTGGAGTTCATTTCAACTAAAGGGAGCCAAATTGTTACAGAGTCTCTTGGAGCATCGTAAGCCATTATTTCTTGGTGCCAAGGATCGTTATGTACTGAATTTTTTTCTGGTAGATCCAATCTGAGTCTTGGATAGTCTGCAATTTGTATATTGGAATATCCGTAAATTTTTTTTATGTCATGTGTTAAAGTTTCATTTAAAGAATGAAGTGATGGTAAACACTGTGAGGCATCAAAAAAATTACCAAATAAAATTCTATCAATTTTAGCTAAACTAATCATCTTAGAATGTATATCTTTTTTGATTTTAGAGAGACCAATTTTTTTTTTGGGTTTTATTAAATAAAAATCCAAAAGAGTATCTAAGTCTATTAAAATTTTGTTTAGATGATTTATCTTTTTAAGTTTAGAAACTATAAATTCATTCATATCAGATGTATAAAATATAATTTAAATATAGTTTTCATTGATAAAAATCAATTAAAATATAACAAAATAATTTGTCATAAATTGAGTATAATTATTATGTTATATGAAATAAACAAAAATTATTAATCTAAAATAAAATGAAAAAAATATTAATTTTAAATAATAAAGATGATGTCTCAGAATACATAAAAAGTAGTTTTTTTTATGATAAAATAATTGCATTGAATTATCAGGTAGCAATTTATTGTTTTCAAAATAATATAAAATTTATTTATATTAAAGATATATTTAAAAATAATAAAAGTAATTTGTCTAAATTATTAAAGGACTCTTTTTTAATTTCAAAAAAAATAGATAAAAAAATTACAAAAAGTAGCAAAATTTTTGCAAATAATAACTATTTTTCAAATTATCATAAATTTAGTAATGGATTGTTATTTATACAAATCTATTCAAATTATCTAAAATTTTTAATAAATGAATTTAAAGGATGTATTTTTTATTATTATGAATGTCCTACAAAAGATCACTTTAATTTTTTAGCTGAAGGTATTGAAGTTTATAAAAAAAAATATTTAAACAAATTTCAAAAGATTTCATTTAAAAAAAAATCTTTTAAAAATAATTATTATGAAACAAATGACGATCCAAGTATAGATGTTTTAAATTTCCTTTTTTTAGAGTTGTCTAATATTAATTTAAATAAAAAATCATGCTTTTTATTATATTTATTAGATAAAGAATATCAAAACAAAACAAAAATATTTGCTAAAAAAAATAATATTAATTTATTTTTTTATAAAGAAAGCTTTTTAAGAAAAAACTATATTACTAATATTAATATAAAAAAAATACTTAGTTCAAAAATCATCAAAAATGAGATTGAGGATTTATTCCTTAAAAAATATTTAAAACATATGATACCAAAAATAATTAATACTGTTTTTCATACAAAAAAAAATATTGAAAAAATAACGAAAAAAAACACTTTTTTATTATTTTTATCATCTCACAACACTCTTGTATCCAATACTATTAGAGAGACTTTTAATAAAAAATATATAAAAACATTAACCACATTACATGGTGGTACAGTAGGGCATTTTAAAAAAGGTTTTTTTTGGCCTGATTTGGCACACAATAATTTATCAAAAGTAGAACTTGCATTTTATCAGACTTATTCCAACACCCAAAAAAAAGTATTAATAAAAAAAAATTATTCTGCTAATATTAATCATGATAGTCGATATCTTACATTTGAATCTGAAAACTTTAATAAACTAATAAACAATATTCCCATAAAAAAAAAATCCTTTTTAAACATTGGTTATATTGCCCAATCTAACGATAATATTATATCTAATTTAAACGAAGGTATAAATGATCCTGTAAATTTATATAAATTTAGAAGTAATTTTTTAACCAAAATAATTAACAAAAAAAATTGTAATTTACTAGTTTCTCTTAATGAAAAAAACCTAAATTTTTTTGCGGATAAAGAATTAATAAAAAAAGCTAAAGATTTAAATAAGTTAGTAATGTATAAAATGAATGCTTTAAGTATTTTAAAAAAAACTAATATTGTAATATTGGAACAACCTAGCACCACTCTTATCGAGTCACTTTATTTGAAAGTGCCAATAATTATAGTGATTAATAACCCTCTTTGGGATTTTGAAAAAAAGCAAAAAAAATTATTAGACAAAAGAGTATTATTTGTAAAATCGTATAATGATATTTTTAAATTATTTAATAAAAATATCCCAATACCCACCAAAGAAAATATTTTTCTTAATCAATTTTATACTAAAGAAAAAAAAGAAAATTTCACGAATTTTTTGAATAAACTTGTTATTACTTAATATTAGATTTAATTTTTATAAATTCATTAATATAAAGCACCAACATAGGAACTAAAATTATTCTAGTTTGATATTGGTCGATCGAAACAAATATAATAAAAATTGTCAGATAAAAGCTAATTAAAATTAGAAGTTTATTTTGTAGTATAGTTTTTTTATAAAAAATTATCATTATGAATACAATAAGATAAAAGTTTATAAGGGCCGCATTTAGCGACCTAATATCCAATTTAAATAAGTCACTATTAAATGATGTTTGATTTGAAATATCTGGTGGTATTAAAAATTTAATATCCAAGATACATTTAGCTATATCTAGATTAAATAAAAGTAGTACAGATAAACACAAAAATACAGGCAAATAAGATTTTAGGTCAAATTTATTAATTAATCTTAATTTAAAAATATTTTTATTTTGAAATTTTAAATTATTAATTATTAACCAAAAAAAACTACAAATTAATCCGGTTTCACGATTTAGAACACACAAAAATATTGATAAAAGATAAAGGGGCATATTTTTATTCATTGCAAAAAATAAGCTCATAGTAACAAATAGAATTTCAAAAATAGAAAATCTAATTTCACCTAATGGTCGAGTCAAATACAATAGAATCAAAAACATAAAAATTAAAAAAATAAAGAAAATACTATTTTCATTTCTTAAAGTATTATTTGTTTTTTCAATTTTATTTAATAAAATAAATACAGAAAATAGAATAATTGAAATGATAAAAGAAAATAAATAGCTATTAAGTTTTTCATTTTTGATTATTTGACTGCTTCTCTCAAATATTGATAGCCTAAATTTTTCAAAAACCCATCTCAAGGAATGTCTGTTAATGTTAAGTGTTTTAACCTCTAAACAAATATCATTATTTTTTTGTCGAAGTAGCATTCTTTCATTGAAATCAATCTTTAGATCCAAAATATAATTATTAAAGTTTTTATTTAGGTTGTTGGTGACTGGTTTATCAAAATTTAATGAAACTAATTGTTTAGAAATAGATAAAATTATTAAAAAAAAAAATAATATATATAAAAAATGGTTTTTTTATAAATTGTATAACCATCATCAATAAATAATCATTATTTCCTATTAATCCAGTTAAATATAATGCCCCGTTGTTTATATTTACTTTAAAATTATTTTTTGTACGGACCTTAATTAACTTATTTTATGGAGATAAAACAACTTTTGAATATTTAAATTTCTTATAATACATTGATTTAAATATATGTGGTGCATCTGAAAAACTGTAATGATGTGATATTAAATTTTTAATAATTAATTT
>MDTF01005382.1_pt1 | contig 19082 bp, 15 predicted proteins | sample 811191 | NCBI WGS metagenome assembly MDTF01 (sample SAMN05326649, study PRJNA326480) | marine metagenome | isolation source: seawater | place: Southern Ocean | collected 2011 | reverse complement strand
TAGCGCTATTATTTAGTAGATAATTTAAGAAATTAAAATCATGTATTCTTCGCAAAAAAAAATGGGCTCAATATTAATAAAATAATTAAACTTTTTTTTGTGAAAAATTTAATAATAAGTTAAATTTCTTCGGAAGACTTAACATTAACAATACTACCTTTAAATTATGAAAACAGCTTCATTCCGATTAATTGGTATCTTCTTTTTCCTAGCAACAAGTATTCAATTTACACAAGCCAAGCAAACTTTAAGATTGGGATTTTTTGACACAACTCCTTTTGTGATGCAATCGGATAAAAATTTGGAAGGAGTTAGTTACTGGTTGTGGAATAAAATAAACTTTGATCATACTTTTACATCCGAGTTTATTGAAACTCCTTTTGATAATCTTATTGAAGGGTTAGCGAATAATGAATTAGATATAAGTCTTACTCCTTTAACAATTACTAGTGAACGAAATAAAAAAATCGATTTTTCTACTCCTTACTATATTTCCAATTCAGGTATTTTAGTGCTACAGCATTCTTTTTTGGAAAATAGCGCTCAATTTATACTATCCTTCTTCTCCATAAAACTAGTGAAAGTTTTGAGTGCTTTATTTAGTATTATTCTATTCTTTGGATTTTTAGTGTGGCTTTTCGAACGTAAAGAAAATACGGAACAATTTAGCAATAACCGAAAAGGCATCTGGAACGGCATCTGGTGGTCGGCAGTAACGATGACAACTGTTGGTTATGGTGACAAATCCCCTACTACAGTGGGGGGAAGAATTGTAGCTTTAATTTGGATGTTTACAGCAATAATTATAATATCAGGTTTTACAGCAAGTATTGCGTCATCTTTAACTGTAAATCAAACCAATTGGAATCAGAGTCATATATCAGAATTTAAACACAAAAAACTTGGAACAGTTAAAAAATCGGCAACAGCAAGTTGGTTAACACAAAACTTCTTCAGACAAGTAGTTAGGTATGAAAAAGTGGAGGATGCTATTATTGCTTTGGAAAATGAAGAAATTGATGCCGTTGCTTATGATGAACCTATCTTGCAAAGCATAGTATTAAATAAAAAGAAACACATACTTGAACTACTTCCAATACAATTTAATACTCAAATGCTGGCTTTTGGATTATCGGTTAAAATGCCAACTAAAATAAAGGACTTAATTAACAAGCGAATAATTGCAATTATTGAAAGCTACGAATGGAAAGTGGTACTAACTGAATATAAGCTAAATAAATATTAGCAATAACTGAAAAATAAAATTGCTTTCGTACACTTTTAAAGTGATCAAAATTTATTGTTGCGCTTATACATGTTGGTTTAAAAACCATAAAACATGTAATCCATAATTCAAAAATTATTTATCAAACCGTTCAATATATTAGTGCATGCCTCACAAATTAATGTGTTTCTTTTATTAAATTTGTAACATGAAAATTTTGATGGTGTGCTTAGGGAATATTTGCAGATCTCCAGTTGCTGAGGGTATAATGATTGATAAAGCAAAGGAATTAGATTTAGATATTTTTGTTGATAGTGCTGGAACAAGTGGCTGGCATAATGGAAACAAGGCAGATTCAAGATCAATAGATAACGCTTTAAAAAACGGTGTGAATATTTCTAATCAATTATCAAGGGTTGTTGTATTATCTGATTTTGAAGAGTTTGACATTGTATATGCAATGGACCAATCAAATTACGACAACCTAATAAATATTGCACCTGCCTGCCACCACCATAAAATTAGAATGATTTTAAATGAAGTTTCTCCTGGTGAAAACATGAGTGTTCCTGATCCATATTTTGGAAATGATGGATTTCAATTGGTGTTTGATTTATTAAACGATGCTTGTACTGCGATTGCAAAAAAAATAAATAATGAGTAAAGGAACTGTTTACCTTATCCCCTGTCCTATTGGAGCAAATAATCCAGCTGATGTACTTCCAGAAGATACTATCAAAATAATTCATGAATTGGATTATTTTATTGTGGAAAACGAGAAGACATGCAGACAGTTCTTAAGAGCGGCTAACCACCCAAAAAAAATAAAAGAACTAGACTTTGAGGTGCTTAATAAACACACTGATCCTATGGATGTTATAAATTTTATTAAGCCTTGTTTGGAAGGTAAATCTGTTGGCGTCATATCAGAATCTGGCTGTCCAGGAGTGGCAGACCCTGGTTCTTTTGTTGTTAAAACTGCACATCAGAAAGGTATTCAAGTTGTTCCGTTAATTGGACCTTCTTCAATCTTACTTTCCTTAATGGCAAGTGGATTCAACGGACAGTCTTTTAGTTTTGTAGGTTATGTCCCTAAAGATAAGGCTGCCTTAAAAAAGCGATTGTCAGAATTGGAAGGGATTAGTAGAAAATTTAACCAAACACAAATTTTTATAGAGACACCATTTAGAAATAAACAATTAATTGAAAATATTAAACAATACTGCTCTCCTAATACGGATTTATGTATCGCTGCAAACATTAATCAACCCGATGAAATTATTCTTAGGAAACCTCTTAGTCAATGGCAAGCCAATGATTTAGAAATTCATAAAATTCCAGCTGTTTTCTTAATTCTAGCTAATTAATAATTTTAAATAACCTTGGGCGGAATAACAAAAGCATTAAAAATACTTTTGTTAAAGTTATACTCAAAAGCATTTTTTTTTGCCATACGAAAATAAAGTAGAACACCAGAGCAACTAAAATCATAAATCACCTAGAAACATTTGCACCAAAAAAGTTTAAAAAAGGGATTTACGAGGTCTTCTAAAAAATTGTTGGGGGCGTCATTTACTTCATATATTTAAAACAAATCACTCGACCATTTGAATCTCTTTGATCTTTTAAGTAGACTCGAGTTCTGAGCCATCTTTTTTTCACTTTGTAATTTGAGTTGATACTAAAACCTTTTGTATTCTTTTATTTATATTTAAAATGCAAATGGATAATAACCTTTTCACAATATTACAAGTACTAGAAATGTAATTCTAAAATAAACGCCTATGGAAACAAAAAATAAAATCGTACGAAACTGGTTACCAAGGTATACAGGCATGGAGCTAAAAGATTTTGGGAAATATATATTGCTTACAAATTTTAAAGGATATATGGATCGGTTTTGTGAATTAACAGGTGCCAAAATTGTAGATCGAACAAAAGGAATGCCAGCTGCTACGTCTAAAGATGGAATTACAATGATTAATTTTAGCATGGGAAGTCCTAACGCGGCTACTATTATAGATTTATTATCAGCTATAAAACCAGAAGCTGTATTATTTCTAGGTAAATGCGGTGGATTAAAAAAGAAAACTGAAATTGGAGATTTGGTTTTACCAATTGCAGCAATAAGAGGAGAAGGTACTTCCAACGATTATTTCCCTCCTGAAGTTCCTGCTTTACCAGCCTTTAGTTTGCAAAGAGCTGTTTCCTCTACAATAAGGGCTTACAATTTAGATTATTGGACAGGCACAGTTTATACCACAAATAGAAGGGTTTGGGAACACGATGAAAAATTTAAAGAGTATCTAAGAATAACGCGAAGTATTTCAATTGATATGGAAACAGCCACAATTTTTGCGACTGCTTTTTATAATGAAATTCCTGCTGGAGCTCTTCTACTTGTAAGTGATCAACCAATGGTTGCCGAAGGTGTTAAGACTATAGCATCTGATAAAAAAGTTTCTGCAGCCTTTGTTGATAACCATATTAATATAGGAATTGATGCTTTAAAAGAAATAAAATATAAAAGATTATCTGTTAAACACTTAAAGTTTGGCACAGGAGATTAAAAAATAAAGTAAATTCACCTTGAATCCAAAATGGAACAAAATACTGATTTACAAAGTAATACCTAAAATATTTGCCTTATGAGACATATCATCAAAATTTCATTTTTCGCGTTTATAATCTTTTCTTGTTCTGAAGAAGAAGTAGCCGTAATTGAAAAAGAAGTAATCGAAGTGGTTAAAACGGTAGAAGAGCCTTCAAAGATTGAAAAGATTACCGATCCAGCAATAATCAAAGAGTTAAGGGAAAATTTAATTAAAGAAAGATTAAAACAAGAAAGGCTAAGATTAGATTCACTTCCTTTAGCAGAAAGACTAATAGCAGGAGATTCTCTTGCCACAGATTCAATTATTGGTTTATTAAATTCGGAAAATCATAACGAAATAGCTATGTTTTTAAAGGATTTGGCACTCTATAAAACACGTGATTTTAAAATAGAAAACCCAACTATTGAAACTGCAATATTAAGTCAGATTAATAGTCCTGTAATCGAACTTCAGGCTATGAAAAATATTGGAGCACTTAATTTAAATTATCATGATATTTTCATGAAAAAGTTTAATAATGGTGAAGGACAATATTTTAATGAATATTTTTACTGGCTTGGGCGAAAAGGGAAAAGTTTAGAGGCTTTAAATATTATTTCAGATCAAATTCAAAAAGGAAAACTAGAAGAAGGCAAACAGCTAAGTATAATTTTAGGATTGGAGCAATTCGCAAATTCAAGAAAAAAAGAAGTACGCAAAAAAGCGATAGAAATCCTACTTTTAAGCTACAAAATGAAAATAATTACGGCTAAAGAGATTACTTCATTGAGTGAAAAAGTAGGTCGAAGTGAAAAAGCAAAATCATTTATAAAAACAGTTCTTCGTTATGCAGATGAAAGTGGAAAAGCAATTGTTAGCTTGTGTTTAAAGAATAATATTTACGTAAAACAATCATTTGTAAACTTAATAAGAAATAAAGATCCCCGAACAAAATCAATGTTACTAGAACAACTTTCTCCGCAACGTTTGATTGTTAAAGCGCTTACTGCTGTGCCTGCTGTTTATAAACAAGAACAAGATTCTACAATCGCTATTCAACTTTTAAAAATAATTGAAAAGCAAGGTGACTATACTCCTGAAAAACTAGAATTAGTATATGGAACTTTCAAAAAAATGAATGCCTTAAATTGGTATAAGAAAGCGGAATCATTTCTAAGTAAAAAAGAACTAATAGAGGGATTGAAAAAATTTAAAGAACAACCCGTTTTTGAAAGTGATTACGACGAAGTTGCTGCTGATCTTTTTCAACTGGGTTTAACAGATAGCTTAGCTCCTACTACAATAGAAGAAATTAAGTCTACTGGTATGAATATAGATGAAAATGCTTTGTTAAAAAACATCTTAAACTATTCTAATAAACTTTTAACTGTAGAGAAAATTGCTCCTGAATACCCTGTTAACTACTTTGATTTATTTACCTCTTTTAAAACAATTTTCAATAATAAACTTGGTAATGTTGAGTTTGTAAGCACATTTAAAAACAACGAATATTCTTGGATAATTATCGGAGAAGAAATTGCTATAATCGCTCATCCACACAACAATGAAGATTATTACGATTTAAAGCTTTTTATGTCGGTGCTAAACCAAATCAACAACTCATCAATGAGTTTTCATGAGATGGCATCAGATATAGATGTTATTGATATATTCATAGGTACTGCAGGAGATTTAAAAAATGTTCAGAACTTGTTAAAAGAGGAAATCAATTAAAAATTAATAGCGTAATTATTACGATACCTTAAAAGCCTACGGTGATTCTACTTACTAGAATAAGGAATAAAGTGCACATAATTTAACTTTTAAAGGTATTTTATATAGTAATAGCGACCCTCAAGCTTATTTTGATACTTTTGAACAGTACATAAAGCTTAAGTAATACAATTGATGTATGTAATAAATATAAAGTTCTTTAGCAAAGAAGGAAATCGCTGGGGATACAATATTGTAAACTCTACTAGGTTAGTTGCAATAGCAACCTTAATACCGTTAAAAGAATTGAAAAAAGTAATCAAGAAACATTGCTACTCATTTCGATTAATGGTCCTAATTTAATTAGTACGTAAATATTTAGATATTAATCCCAAATAATAACCACATAAATATATAAACGCGCCCAACAGTAATATCACTTAATCAAGTAGTACCTAATTGCTATCTATTTAAATAATTCGGGGAAGATATTTTAGCCTTACTATATCGTTCAAGTGTATTGATAAAAAACGGACTACATTTAACGAATAAATAATCACTTAATAGTTTTAGCTTCTTCAATCAAAAACTTAACATTCATAAGTTCTTTTTTCATTCCCATCTCAATATCCTCATCCATAGATAAACTAAAAATCTTGGTTAACGGATTGTTACTTACATTCCAAATCTTCTCATAAAAAAGAACTGAGCCATCAGATTTCTGCTTCACTTGAAGCTTAAATATTGCAGTAAGTTCATTGTTTCTTTGATAACTAATTTCTACACCCGAAGCTGTTTCAGAAACCAAGTATTTAAAAGTATGTAATTTCTCGTCGAAACCAATATACTGAATACCATTACCATTTGTAGTTTCCTTTACCACTATTCCATCCGTTCCTTCCATCCAATTGGGGAAATTTTTTGGTTGTTTTACGTAATTAAAAACAGCACTTTTATTTGCATTTACTACAATATCTCGGTGAACAACAATTTGAGATCCTACAAAGAACGAGATGGCAAATAAGATTACGGTTGCAGAAAAAATTGCAATTAACACCCCTTTTATATGTTGTTTAAGCTCCATTATACTTCAAATTAAAATCCCATTCCTGGAATATTTGGAATTACACCCTTCATAGCAGAAGCATTTTCCGCTTGAGAAATATTTTCTGCACTTTCTAAACCTCTATTTAAAGCTAATAAAAGTAAATCCTCCATCTGCTCTTTATCAGCATCATCTATAATCATTTGAGGTATATCGATATTTTTAACCACCTTGTTCCCATTTACAATAACCTTTACACCTTGTGCTTCTCCAACAACAGTAATTCCATCCAAACGCGCTTTAACCTCTTCCATTTTTTCTTGTGCTGCTTGTAATTTCTCCATCATACCTCCTAACATATCTTATATTTTAAAACAAGTTAACTTGTTCGTTATTACTTATAGCGCCTTCACTTACAGTTAGTGAAACATTGTATCCACTAAATTTCCTAATATTAATAACAATACCGCCTTCAAAAATCAAATATTGTGCTCTTATCCCAATCAGTTTTCCTCCCAACTCAGGAGTTTTATCAAAATTTACACTCTTTATTTTTTGAGGGTATTCCTTTACAGGATAGGTGATTTCTGTCACTTCATCATCATCAGAAATAAAATCTTGAAGTTCTTCAGGAAGCTGATCAATTAATTCATCTTTTACCTCTAATAAATCAACACCTGTCTTGCGCTCATCTTTTAGCATCCTTTGCCAGTTTGTTTTATCAGTAACAAACTCTTTTAACGCAACTTCAATTAGTCCTGAAGTATATCGATCAGGTGTATTGGCCAATTTAATTGTTTGCCAAGCACCTTGATCAACCCAACGAACATTTTCATTACCAGCACTGGTAATTCCAACCTTAACAGCACTCGTCAAAGCAAGGTAAACAGTATGATCGATTACATGATTTTTCTTTTCCCATTCAGGGTCTCTTCCTTTCCCCTCATGTCCTAAGCATAGTTCAGGATGTATAATACATTCAGAATTATGAGGCGAATTAATGAAGCAAGGGTAACAAGATCCTTGTCCAAAAACTTTTTTAATCGATCGATCACAAATAATACAATTGATTATACCTGCAAACTTAAACTGAAGTTCTTTTCCAATTAAATCATTCATTAAAACCTCTCCTTCATTAGTTGTAAGCCAATAATTTATCGGCTTAGTTAATTCAGTTCGCATTTTACCCAATTGTGAAGTATATAGCATTATAAAGAAATTAAACCTTTTATGTGCGAAAGGGATTTATATTTATTAATTATATGATCAGAACTCATGGCTATTTCGATGGCGGAAAAACTAATATATTTCCCTTTACTAGATCGTTTTGTTGTAATCTCCGCATTTTCAAAAACAGGCATTAATAGAGCAATATTATCCTCTGAAGTAATAAATTTATACATATACTTCATTGGAAATCCTTTTTCATCTAACTCTTTCCTTAGTCCTTCGTATCCGTCCACTTAAATTAATTTTACACGAAAATAAGATTGTAAATCCACAATCTCAACTATGAAATGAGAAATTAATTATAAAAAAAACAACTGATTCATATAATTCTATTTACTCAATCAAAAATATTTATTATTTAAAGCCTATACCCCTTAATTGAAAGGGTTTTATTCACCCTAAATCAATATAAATGTTCACTTAAAAAAAGTACTAAATAAACTTTTAGATAATTTATAAAAATAAGATACATAGCACATAAACTAATTAAAGTTTATGAATATACTGGCTTAAATCACAAAGTCAAATTTTTAAATAGCCCCTTTTAAAGCCTTTTTAATAATTGCGGTATCCTTTTCAAGGTTTCTAACTAACCTCAAGCGAGAATCCAAATTAAACTTTTTGTAATCTATTTCAATTAATTTTATTTCTTCCTTGACTAGAAAACTTTTTTTAATCTTGGTGTAACGTGCTCTTTGAGCAGATCTATTCCCACCACTTATCGTTTTTTTATCAGGCTTATCAAAAACATCGTTTTCAACATAATTTTTTTCAGAAAACTCAATTGCTAATTTCAAAGATTCGTAATAAGCATCAATCGGAAGTGGCGTTCTAGTTTTTCCATTCTTATGCAAATCTCCTAAAAGATTGTCAAAAACATGTTGGTGACTAGCTTTCTGCTCCAAGAATTCATTACATAGACCAACTAAATAGTACTCATCTCCTTCCTCTTTAACAAACTTAGGTTCCGCTGCAACTCGATAAGTCGTGTCTTTTGGCGTGAAGTTTTTTCCTTTCTGAACAAAATACCAATAAATACTTTCATCTTTTCTCTCAGCATGTAGTTGAGGAATTAAGTCAAGTTGTTCTTTCTTATCTAAATCTCTTAATACCTTTCTTAAAGGCAAACCTTTTTTTGTGTCTTTAATGAATACACCAGCTTCAATCAAATCAACCATTAATTCCTTTACAGGAATCCACTCAGTCTCTTTATTTTTAGAAAAGTAGTTCTTGATTGCCTCGTTGATTTTATCAATTTTAGTATTGTCCATGTAAATACGGTTTTATTAGCTTTAATGAGATAAATATAATGCTTTTTAAAGTTAAAGCGCCTCGTTTAGATTAGCAAACTGTTTTATTATGGATTCGGTCATTTAAAATAAAAAAAATATATTGTTATTTTAAATAATACAATTCCATTAATGAAGTAATTAACCTCGTGAAAGAAAATGAGCCTAATTTGCGTCCTTGAAAAATTAATTTTAAGCGTTTAAAATAATAAGGTGTGAAATATATCTATTATTTTTCTATGAATTATGCACTCAAAATTATAAACTCTACCTTTTTTTTATATTAAGATCAAATGCTCATTATTGAAATGAAACGCGGTAAAATAGTTTTAAATTTTTACGATATTTTTACTGTGGCAAATAAACTTTAAAAACAAGACTTTAATGGTATTGCATCCCTATTTAATTCCGATTAACTATTCCCCAATTACATTTAAACAGTTCTTGTTATAATTAGTAAAACTGAACTATTTCTTTTCACTTTCAGGTATTAATATTTTCTTTCCTCTAAACAATTCTCCAAAAGAATTAAAACTCTTTTGATAAGAGGCACCTAAGCCAAAAGTTGTAGAAGATGATGATGAAATTGCACTATTTAGTGTTTCATCCCTAGTGATTTTGTGGTAAGCTTTTGCCTTTAAACTATTTGTAATTCTGAAATCAGCTTCAAAATCACCAACCTGGCTGTTAATATCAAAATCGGTTCTTACTGTAAATTTTTTATATTGAAAACCTGCTAATAATCTAATTTCATCCTTTAATTTATCATCAGAATTGGTATTGTAATCTACACCTAAATCTACATTATCCCAAATACCACTAAGGGCATTATTTAATTGCCCTTCGAGAACTTGTAACCCTTGATTAATTCCATCTTCTCTAAAATCTTGAGTTCCTACAGGAGGAATAAACTTACTAGACAAGAGAAGCGAAAAAGCTTGTCGATTAATCTCATCTTCTCCAATAATATAACTTTCTATCTGGTTGTTTTCTTCAGGAGTTCCATTAGGTAAAGAAATTCCAATATCTACAATAGGCTTCCATAAACTCCCCCTCAAAATCAAGTCTGTATTTACTTGAATACGTCGATCATCAACATCTACCTCTAAGACATCAGAAGTATCCACAAGATCTATTAAGTTAGCTCTAGAAGTATAATAGGTCCGCATATTAATTGTAGCGTCAAGTGGATCTCCATCCCAACTCATTTTACTTCCTGGTCTAACAATAAATTTTCTTCCAATAATTCGTTGTAACGTAAAATAATAATTCCCTTCATCTACCTCAAAATCTCCGTACATTCTAAACTTCCCGTCGGAATTAATTTGCATACCAACTGCTCCATGCCCATTCGCTTTGATTTCATCACCAACAGTTGGGTCGAAAACAATACCAACAACTGCCTCTCTATTAATTTTAAAATTGAAGTCGAGTTCTAAACCTGCTAGATTAGGAAGATCATCTATCTTTTTTTTATTGACTCCAATTGTATCAAAAAGATTTACAAAACTAACAAACTCACTTAACTCCAATTCATCCGCTTGATCCAATGGCATTGTAAGCCTACTTACGCCTGAATTCTTATTATCTTTATAAGCAACTGTAGATACATTTCCACCAATATAATTTGTTACACCATCTCCTTTTAAATTTACAATTCCATTTACAAACGCTTGTCCAAAATACGTTGTATTCTCATTAGACGTTGTATTCAAACAGAAAAAATTATCCAAAACAAATGAGTTGATGTTGTATTTAAAATTTTTAAATCCAGTATGAGTAACTACACCATTTAAATAACCTTTAGACTTGTACCATTTATCATGAGAAACTATAAAATCCTTGAAGATAATTTTATCTTTTTCAAACAAAACATCCTGATCATTAATCGCATATTTAACATTTAAATAATCCACTTTTAAATTAAGCTGATTAACGCCAACTTTCCCTGTTAGCACTGGATGTTTTAAGTTACCTGTAATATGTAAGTCCCCAGTTGATTTACCTCTTCCAAAACCAGAAAAAACACCTGTGAAATACTTTTCTAAAAACTTTAATTTCATTTGTTTTAGAGAAGCGTAGAGATCCAATTTCTTATCATCAAAAGGATAATAGCCACCTGTTATTTCTAGTGTTTTCCATTTATTTCTATTGCTCGTATTATTTACTAAAAGTTCAAGATTAATTTTCCTTTCGGTAGGAACAAAACTAGCACTAAGAGATACCTTTCCAAATGGTTGATTATTGAAACGCAATCTATCTACGGAAAGATCTGAAGTAAAAACAGGATTACCAAGAACACCTCTAAATAATATTTCTCCAGAAGCATCACCTACCAAATCTATTTTCAACCGATCCCAGAAATACTTAAAAGTACCCAATTCAAAATCTTTCATTTTCACTTTAAGAAAATCCCTAGAAGCCGGAGAAGCTTTTCCATCAACAAAAAGAAATTGTCCTTCGGAAGTTAATCGAAAATTATCAACTGTTATTTTATCTTTTTCAAAAGTTATTTTATTGTTTCTATCAAGCTTCCATTCCCTATTTCTATATAAAAATTTAGCATCTTCAAAATTACTTTCAATTTTGTTTAAATCGTTTAAATCAACAAATCCTGAGATACTTCCTTTATTTACTGCTGCACTATTGTTTTCATATCCTATCTCATAACCTAAAATACTACTGTCAATATTTGCTTTAAACTTTATGTTTTGTAATCCAACTGTATCAAAAAGTTGAACGAATTTACATTCTGCGTTTAGTATTATTTTTTTCGATTTATTTTTACTGTAAACTTTCAAGCCTTGAATTTTACGGTTTTTAAACATGATTAAATCTGATGCAAACTGCACCAAATATGATTGATTTTCGTCATCAAAACGACCACTAAATCTTGTGTTGTTTGAAATATTAAAATTTGGAGTAAACAGCTCATGAATCATTTTATAATCATAAACCTTAAACATCAACCTAAATTTATTATCTCCTTTATGGTTTTCACTTAGGGGATAATAATTAATTATAGAAGGAATTTCCTTAGAAAAAACATTAATAACTGTTGGGGGAATTTCTTTTAAGTTAAAATTTCCTTCAATTTTACCAGTGAAAAAATCAGAATTAAGCGTAATCATCTCTCTGTTTTTCTCCTTAATAGATACCAACTGAAGAGAATCTAATTTATATACTTTATTATTTTCCTTCCAAACAATATCATCAACTCTTAAAATACCATTTACATCCTCAATATTGTTACCAGTTAAGCCTATTTTAACTTTTCCACTTACTTGTGCTAAAGAGTCTCTTTTAATCCAATTAATTACGTTTAAATTTGCATTTTTTAATTCAGCAACAAAATCATAACGCTGTAATTTAGGGTCACTAAAATCTATCTCTCCATCAAAATCCAAAAGTAAATTAGGATCTTTAACCATAAGTTCTCCACTAAAAACACGATCCCTAATTTCACCATCCATCTTAATATTTGTATAGGTATAATCTCTAAATTCGAAACGAGGTATATCTCCAAAAAACTTCAATTTAAAATCTTTGTTATCATCCAAAACATCTAATTCCCCACTAACTGAAACTTTACCTAAGCTAGATTTCCCTAATACTTTCCCTAAATCAAACGAATTAGTTTTTACTTTTCCTTTAATACTTTTCACATTATTGCTATCCCTTTTAAAAAAGATATCCGCTCTAATTTCACCAGCTTTTGTTTGCATTAGGCCAAAAGCTTCAAAATCAGAAGCGATTCCAGAAAATTCACCCTGAAAAACCATCTTCCCCATATCCAACATCCATTTTGGTGTTTTAAACGTCTTTCCAGAACCAAAAGGTGCTAATGGAATTGATTTTAAATCATTTTCATAAGTCACTAAATCTCTAACTTGCGCTTCAATAATAGCTGTTTTCGCATCCGACAATCCTTTTATTGTTAAGTTACCTTCAAACTTTGTGTTTTTACCGTACGAAAAAAACAATTGATCTGCTTTTAAATCGTCTATCGTTCCTGAAATATCACCTCTAAATTTAAGTGTTCTGTTTATTCCCGTTATTTTTGGGGCGAAGAAAGCTATATCATCTCCATCAATAGTAGTTTCCTCAAACTCCCCTAATAAATTTACATCAGTAATAAAATGCCGGAAAGATTTAAAATTTTTATATTCCATTTTAATCTGCCCATTTATATCACTACTAGGTGTTTTTAATTCGAGATTTTTAAATGACAAATTTTTATTATCCATAATCATATCCCCCTCCAATCCTATCAATTCAAAACCAGATTTCTCTTTAAATGATAATACATCAGTATTTAAATTTAATACCCCATCTTGGTACGCAACATTATTAAATGTTGCATTTACATCGCTTAATTTCAAATGCTTAAAATCAATCCCACTATCTTTATGTCTCTTATTTCCATTGTCATAAGAGAATTTAAGCTCCTCCAAACCCAAGTATTTAACGTAAATACTCCAAAGTTTACGTTTTGTGTTTTTCTTTTTAATTAATCTTGTTAGAAAATATTTAAGATTAGTGATTTTCTCACCTTTGTATTTCTTGATTTTTAAATTAGCCTCATTTAATTCCAGTAATCCCAATTTAACTAAGCGCTTATCGAGATCGTAATCATCGATTTCAATATGAAAATCTTTAGCAAAAAGCAATGTGTCTCTATGGTGATCTAAGACCAGAAGTCCTTTCAATACAAAAGTATCAAAAGGTCGAAAATCTACTCCTTCAACTGAAATATTAGCATTTGTTCTATCAGATAAAGCATACCCTATCTGATTACCTAAAAAAGTTTGTACGACAGAACTTTTAAAAATTAAATACCCACACAAAAAACAAACTGATATAAAAAGTATGAGAAAACGTCGAAGCCTTCGAGTAACTTTTTTGTATCTAATATACCTTGTTTTCCACTTCATTTGCATTTCTAAAGGATATTGTTACTAATTTAACGCGAAAAACACATTAAATACTGCATGTTTTTAAATTTTATTAACCGCAACTTGATAATTAACCTTCCTGAGCATATATTTGTTTTAACAATCTACAGAAATGAAACTAGACATATTAGCATTTTCGGCACATCCAGACGACGTAGAAATCAGTTGCGGAGGGACTATTATAAAGCAAATACAGCTTGGCTACTCTGTTGGAATAGTGGATCTTACGCAAGGAGAACTAGGCACTAGGGGAAGTGCTAAAATTAGGCTAGCTGAGTCTGATCAAGCATCAAAACTACTTGGCTTGTCTGCAAGAGAAAACCTCAAAATGAAAGATGGTTTTTTTGAACATTCAGAAGAAAATAAATTGAAAATTGTTACAGCAATTAGAAAATACCAACCCGATATTGTTATTGCAAATTCAATAACTGATCGACATCCTGATCATGAAAGAGGAAGCAAATTGGTTAGTGATGCTTGTTTTTTAGCAGGACTTCCAAAAGTTAAAACTTTTGTTGATGGAAACAATCAAAAAGCTTGGCGACCAAAAACGATTCATCACTATATTCAAGATTACTATATTAAACCTGATTTCATTATTGATATTTCTGATGTTATTGATCAAAAAATATCATGTATTAAAGCTTTCAAAACTCAGTTTTGGGACCCTACAAGTAATGAACCTAACACACCAATTAGTGGTGAAGATTTCTTTGAATTTATTAGAGCCCGATCTAAAGAATTTGGCAGATTAATTAACACAGAATATGGAGAAGGTTTCACAGTAGAGAAACCACTTAAAATTGTTGACTTGGTAAAAAACTAACCTTAACATTTAAAGCTCATAAGATTCCATAAATAACTTAACTGCATCGTCGTATTTTTCAATTGTTTGAGATTTTTTAATTCGCTTGTAAGCCTTGCGACTATCTGGAAAACTAGTAGCAAAATACTCCCAAAAAGAATTCATTTTTAATAAAACTTGTCTATCTCCTGATAAATGTGAATAATATTCATTAAATAATTCCTCATGAAATTCTTTAAAAATATTCATCCTATTTTCTGGATAAATATTACTTCCACTTTTAATCATTTCAGGTAAAAAAGGATCTGATACTATTCCTCTACCCAACATCCAAGAATTTACTGTTGGAAATCGCTCTTTTAAAAACTCAAAATCACCAACAGAATTAATATCACCATTAAAAGTAAGTTCATGCTTACTTATTTCTAAGCACTCATCAAACCGATCATAATCTAAACCTTTTTTATAAAGCTGCTTAGCATATCTAGCATGTATAATTACTTCAGTAATTGGCAAGTCGTTTAAGAATGGAATAATCTTTAAAATATCGCTAGTATCCTCATACCCCATCCTCATTTTCAATCCGATTTTCAAAGGGCTTTTTGGTATAATTTCTTCAAGTAGCCTTTTAATTGTGTCAGGTTGCTCTAACAATCCTGCACCAAGTGAACGTTTAGCAACCATTGGATATGGACAACCCATGTTCCAATTAATTTCATCATAACCTAAACCATGTACATATTCTGCAACCAACATAAAATCATCCACATTATTAACCATTAATTGTGGTTTAACTTGCATTACAGAATTGTTCTCTTTTAAAATGTCTAATTTCTGAGATTTTTTAATTTCTTTATCGTTAGTTAACCTGATATAGGGAGCATAACAAGCATCAACACCTTCAAAGTATTTAAAAAATGCTTTTCGAAATCTAAAATCGGTAAAACCTTGTAAAGGAGCTAGTAATATTTTATGATTAGAATTCACGATACAAATTTAACAATTCTATTTTCCAATTAATTTAATTTTCAATGATTATAAGTTAAAAACCTATAAACTCAACCCGTCTGTTAATCCTCCTGGATTTACTATTTATATTTGGTGTCTTAGGACGACTCTCTCCAAAACCTTTTGAAACTAACCTTTTGGAATTAATTCCTTTTTCAATTAAAAAGTTTTTTACAGATAAAGCACGGTTCTCTGATAGATAGAGGTTATTTTCAAAATCACCAATATCATCTGTGTGCCCATGAATTTTAATTTTCAGCTTACTGTTTTGTCCCATCGTTTTAACTAAATCAAATAAAATAAATTTAACTGAATCTGATAAAAAAAACGAATTACTATTGAAAACTATTTTGGGTAAAATAAGCGTATCGCCTTTAGAAACATCCAACGTAACTTCTTCATTTTCATATACAACTTCCGGCTCTATAATGGACTCTACAAGTAATTCTTGTGGACAATCAATATGAAATCGAGGTAATGATGGTAAGCCCAAGCCTAAGTGCATTTTATACTCAACTGGAACGCAAAGTTTTTCTGGTTTCCAATTTGATGCAGCCCCCCTCAAATTTGGATTGGCAATCTCTCCTATAAAATTACAACCCAAATCATAAGCTCTACCATTAAAATCTAACGACACATAGAGCTTATTATTTGGTCCAAGTTGAATCTGCCCAAGTCGAGCCGAAGTTCCTTTTCCAAAATTTAAAGTCATTCTTGAAGCATTTATCTCACTTTCCTTAGCGTGGTAAATAGAATACTGATTAAGCTTCTCACCTTCACACTCTGTTAAATAAATTAAACTGTCATTAGGTGAAAAAGCAACTCCATAAACATCATTGGGTTCTGAGAAATTATTTATGTGCGCTATTTTAGCAACAACAACTCCATTTTTATTATTAAATTCCATTAATTCACAAACACCATCTTTACCATTATTATAAAAAGTAGTAGCTAAAACATTATACCTACTATTAACAGTCATAAATCCAATACTATTATAATCTTCTGGAGCTGATTCATTTGGAGCAGTTACTTTGTAAGTACCAGTTGAAACTATTTTATCACTAATACCTGAACTATCTATTAAAAAAGAAACGTACTCATTACTCTTTTCCGGAGCGGCATAATGCAAAACTAGCCAATAGTCCAATCCATTACAGTGTGGGACAATTGTAGATGCCTGCATAAAATGTCCTTTTACAAAAGTTTTATTTTCATCATTTACTTTAATAACTTCGCCCTTCCCCGCACTTATTTTTGTATAAAGCCATCCTTTTACATCATCATTAATTCCTTTTGGATGAATTATTAAATATTCATTTTTCTTTTGTGGAATTTTAACTGCATGCATTTGTGAATGAGAATTACTCGATTGTAAAAGAACATCTAATTCATGGTAATCTCCATCCCAAATTCTAGATCCATCAGCATAAAACAAAACATCTCCGTTTTCGTCTGACATAACCACACCTAGTTCATTTTGTAGGCCACTATATTCATTTTGCAAACCTTTTTGTCTAGTAGTTCCAGATTCGCCTCTAATTATATAAGGGTTTCCTTTTGTGAAATTTAATCCAGTTTTAAAACCAAAATACCATTTATTAGGCATCTTTTGAGCTGTTAAATTAACAGAAATTAATACGACTAAAGTAATCAGTAAATTATTCATTCTGATGAAAATTATTAAACATAATGAAAATACAAAAAAAAGATTTTTAAATAAAAAAAGCGCATAAATATTCGAATTTTAAAAAAAATAAGAAGTTATTATTTTAGTAAATTCTAAGTAAAAAATCATGAAAAATAAATGTTCATCTTTAATCTATAAGCCTATTAACGAGCAAACAATCACAAAAAAAAATTAACAAAGTTGTTAAAACTTAAGAAAATACTGATAATATTTTATCTAGTGGTCAAAAGCTTCACAAAAACGCGTGTTTTAAGTTCTTCATATCATTTAAAATCGTACTTTTGAAGTATAACTAAACAAAAACAACTTTAACTTTTAAATAAAAGAAATGATTTTTGATTTCAATTTTATTTGTACTACATTTTAAAGAATGTTTTAAATAAATGTTAATCAGATTATTTATTTTTTAAAATTTATTTTAACTCATACGAAATGCAAAGTTTTAGATCAGAATTAGAAAACTTAGAAAATCCAGTTGTTGAAAAGGATATCTTAGAATTAGGGCAGAAAATCGCTGAGTTCAACGATGGAAATCTTGATGGGGAAAAATTCAGAAGTTTAAGATTAGCTCGTGGTGTTTATGGACAACGTCAGCCAGGGGTTCAAATGATTAGAATTAAGATTCCTTATGGGAAAATGACTACTAAGCAATTGAGAAGATTATGTATTGTTTCTGATGAGTACTCAAAAGGGAGATTACATACTACAACTCGTCAGTGTATTCAAATTCATTATGTAAGTTTAGAGAGAACACCGGAATTGTGGGCAGAATTAGAAAAAGATCAAATTACGCTAAGAGAAGCTTGTGGTAATGCCGTTAGAAATATTACTGGCTCTATAGATGCGGGAATTAGCACTAATGAGATTTTTGATGTTTCACCATACGCTCACAACCTTTTTGAATATTTCCTAAGACAACCATTTGGTCAGGAATTAGGGAGGAAATTTAAAATATCAGTTTCAGGTTCTGAAAATGATAATGCTTTTTCCTTTATGCATGATGTAGGTTTAATTGCAAAGATTAAAGACGGTGTTAAAGGATTTAAAGTAATGGTAGGAGGAGGTTTAGGTGCACAGCCAAGATTAGCTGAATGTGCCTATGAATTTTTACCAGCGAATGAAATAGTTCCATTTATAGAATCTTGTGTTCGATTATTTGATCGTTATGGAGAAAGAGCTAACAGAGCCAAAGCGAGATTGAAATACTTAATTGCGCAGTGGGGAATAGAAGGATTAAAGGAGAGAATTGAAGAAATAAAACTTTCATTAACTAATCAAACTTATGAGTTAACGGAGGATGTTCCTAAAGCTTATAGTGGTCCTAATCAAAATTACCAAATAGCGCCTGAAGCGTTAATTGAAGATCAAGAGGCATACGATTTATGGTATAAAACAAACGTTAAAAATCAAAAACAGGAGGGATTCAAAAGTCTTTATATCCGCTTAACTTCTGGTGATTTTTATACCGATGAAGCAAGAGTTTTGGCTGATTTAGTGGATGCTTATGCCGGTGATGATATTAGAATAG
>MDTF01003274.1_pt1 | contig 19086 bp, 15 predicted proteins | sample 811191 | NCBI WGS metagenome assembly MDTF01 (sample SAMN05326649, study PRJNA326480) | marine metagenome | isolation source: seawater | place: Southern Ocean | collected 2011 | reverse complement strand
TGTAAAAAAGAAATTGAACACCTTACAAAATTGTATCAAGAAAAAGAAAGGGTATATGTTGATTGTGAAGAGAAACTTGCCGCGACAAAAAGTGAACTTACCGTGGTAAAAGAGGAAATTGTCGAGGCGAGTATGGTACTTCGTGAAAATTTTCGATTAATAGAAAGGCAAACCGAAATGATGAAAAAAATGGAAGAAGCTATTGGTGAAAAAATGAATGATATGGAAAGAATACTTGCAATTAAAGATAATGCACTTAGGGATGCTAGAATGCAAGAGTTTTTGGATATACAAAAAATGAAAGATAACAATGTCGTCCCAGATGAATCCATACGTTCAAATAAACAAACACCTGAAAGAAAACCAAGGAAAATAGGAGGTAAAAAGAAATCACGTCGTAAAAGAAAGAAAACTAAAAAAAATAAAAAAAAATAAGTCTTTTATGTACAATTTGCTTTTTAATTTTTTTAATTTTTTTAATTTTTTTATTTTTTATGGAACCCATGATCCATTAAGATAGCTTCTGGTAAATTAGCTATATCTAATATGAAATTCGGCGTTGTTAATTCAAATGCTACTTTTGGTAAAATAATATTTCTTGATTTTAATTTTTCCTGATATTCAACTGTATGTTGATCATATTCACCGCCTTCGGGTAATTGCATTTTTATCGTATCGTTCCCCAATTTATTTTTTCCAATATATCTTGGTTTAATTTTTCCAACCCAATGTTTGTATGCTCTGTTATGACAAAATGCCCAACTTTTCTTACCAGATGGCCATACTATACCGTTCCTATTATAGCAATATCCTAATTTATTCGTTTCGTGTTTTGTTAATTCATCATATTCAGGTGGATGAAATGATGTTGTACTTTCCTTGTTTTGATCGAATTCCTTTATTGGTGAAATAAATATCGATATGCTTGGTGAATTCGCTATCTCGTGTGGAATGCATTCTCGAAATATAATGAGATTAATAATTTCGCTACAATCTACATCAACAATTCTTCGACTATTTGGATAAGTTGTATTCATAAATTCTGGATCGATATTTGTAAATGATTTACTTCCTTTTTCTACCCAGTGATCGTAAATGGGTCTTAAATCTTTTCCTTTAAGATCCCACCAGCAGAATCTTCTAATTCCTGTAAGACCTATTATGGTAGCAGTTAATGGATTTTTACTAAAAGTGATGTTTCCATTTTCATCGGGTTCTTCGAATGGATGTCCGTCAAAATGTAATGAATTTTTATCTACCGAAAATTTCTTTTTACCTAATCTCATCCTATTTTGTTGAAAATTTGTAACCGGTTTCCCCTCGATTATTTCCATCGAATTTCTAAAATCGGTATCCTGTTCGATTAAATGATGTAATTCAGTACCGTATTGATTGATCCAACTTTGACTTGAATCTGGTGCCTTTCTTTTTTTAATACTAGCTGGATTCAGTTTCTCCTCTAATGTTAATTCCTTCACCTTGAATTCTTCCTTTAAGATTTGATTCGCGTTTTTATAAAATTCAACTTGACCCAATGTTCGGTTTCTTTCATCCGTTGAAATGTTTTTCAACGGTACTATAGCTACCCCGTGGGTATCTAAAATACTAATTAAATTAGCGTTGTCTTCGACAGTTAGCGTTCCTGGTGTAATTGATTGTGGAGTTTGCATTTTTTATGGTTTGGTTTTTTTATGGTTGTTTTTCCATACAAAATTTTACTATTTCCTCTTTCAATTTTCCAAGTAAAAAAATATTTGATATATTTTTCAACGCATACCCTGTGAAAAGTAAGGTATAAATGTATTTAGAACTTTTTTAACAAAATAATGCTTCGAATTTTCTATAACCTTATCTAATTTTCTAATATAATATTGACGATTGTAATTTTTGCTATTCATCATTTTTATATACACTGCTTTGTAATTGTTGTTTAAATCAATCAAATAACTTTGAATACATTCCGTTAAATTACCATTTAATAACATTTCGCGGGTTTTCTTTATTGTATACGATTTGCCCTTTTTTCCATAAATGATCCTTTCTTTATTATAATATTTTCCAAAATAATACCATATAATGTAAGGGAAAACAAAACAAATACCATAATTGTCTCCTGATTGATAATCTGCTCCAAAATAATTGTGATTTTCTGTAAAGTCGTACTGTATGTTTACAGAATGGTTTTTATTCATAAATTTCACAAAGGAACTCATGAACATCAAATCTACAGGTTGATCATATTTGATGCACCTTTTTTTATTTTTACTAGTCTTAAAACCATATTCATCATAGAACCGCATGTCTTTGCCATGAGAATTTATATAAAACCCATCATGTCTTTCCCCATTTGGTAACAATATTAAGACACAAGTATGTGGTACATATTCATATGTTCCCTTGTCCTGATCTAATCCATAATCAATAAAATCCAATATAATATACAATATTTTATCCCTATACATATATTTTTCAATTATTTCATTTAGAAACCCATACTTCATATAATTATTTCCCCCTACAAAATGTGTAGACAATATTTCACCATATCTTTCTTCCAATCTTCTAGATTTCGAGGATTTCCAATAATCACAATATTGTTGTAAACAAATTTCGGTTTGTATAATTTTAATTTTTTCACCCAATTCCCCAAATATATCCTTGTTTTTATGAATGAAATAATTCATATGACACGAAGGATCTGTGATAGCTAAATCATTATCCTCTACATATTTCAACGAGTCTTTTATATTACCTACATTTTTGTTATGAAGGTTAACATCATTAATCATTTAAGATATAATGATCTTATTATTTTATATTAATAAATCAATGGAATTTAAAAGTATTATCAATTTTATTATTTTATATAGTTTAATATTTTTGATTATATGTGCAATATGTTTCTATTTTTTTTATAAATATATAATTAACAAGTTTAGCAATAACTATGATAATTTAATTAAAATACTTAAAAATGTGGATAATAACAATTTAAATTTTATGAATTTTGGTTATTGGGAGGATGATTATATGTCTTTGACAAATGCGAATAAAAAATTGTGTGATTTTGTGATAAACCAATTTAAAAACAAAGAAGGTACCTTGTTGGATATTGGGTGTGGATATGGGGAACAGGATTTTTATTGGAATGAAAACCACAAGTATAAAATTACAGCGTTGGATATTTCAAAAAAACAAATAGAATATGGAATAGAGAAGGTCTCGAAACTAAACATCGATGATATCAAATTTTTACAAAGTGACGCAACAAATCTACCATTTGACAATAACAAATTCGATAATATAGTTTGTTTAGAATCAGCATTCCATTATAAACCTAGAGTAAAATTTTTCAATGAAAGTTTTAGGGTATTGAATGATGATGGAGAATTAGTAATTGCGGATATTGTTTTAAAAACAAACCAGATTGGTATTATGAAATCTATATTCATTAATTTTTTCAAGGAATTATTTTCAATACCCGCTGAAAATATAATAACGGTTGGTGAGTATGTTGAACAATTAAAAAAAGAAGGATTTGAGGTTGAAACTATAAATATTTCGGATAAAACATTCAAACCATATTTTAATCATTTTTCAAAAAACCATCATTTTTCATTTTACTTTTATGATAAAATTATCGAAATTATAAATAACAATATAGAGGATATACCTTTTGAGTATTACATTTTCAAATGTAAAAAAAAAACTATCTAGAACATTTCCTCATTACACCTGCTATTCGCATGTATTTACACTGTTTAATATTTGGATCCAAATTTTTATTCTTATAACGCGTATTAGATGTATATATACCACATACTTCATCACCATTTTTACAATTTTTACCTTGCGCACCAACTATGGTATCATATCTTAATCTATTAAGTCTGGCACTACTTGACACAGCACTATTGGTACTAAACTTTTTATTTTTGATTTTGTAAATATTGCAAGACAAATCCACGTTTGAACAATTTGATCGATATGTTTCTCCATCTGTATTTAAGAATCTAATATTGTTTTGTTCAAATGTTTTACATCTTTTCTTTAAATATTGATTATAATCATAGTTATAATCATTGTTTTTCTTACCGTTTTTATTATTCATAGTTCTTATTCTTCTATCATAATAACAGGTTGTACCACATGATTTTGTATATGGGTCTTTATAAATTTCCTGCATTTTTATAGTACATTCAACAGCAGCTTTCTTTCTGTATCCGGGGACAGGATTTCTAAATACAGATCCATAACAATACGATGTTCTAGATTGACCATTGCAAGCTGTTATAAGTCCATTTGCTTTAATTGATGGGTTAGGAGTTGCAGTTAACGATGGATTTTCATTACTATATACCTTTACTTTGAACGATTGAAATTTATTTCGACCGTTACCAACACGTTCACTTTTATATTTAAAACTTACCATTTATATTATTAAAAGAAAAAATAAAATAAAATTATAAACTATGATGGATAATTATTTAATTGTTTTAACAATTTTAGGAGTGTTTATTTGTATTTATAATAGTAAAATCACAGAAGGATTGGCGAAATGTGATATAAATAAACCAAAGGTGTATAATAATAAAGTTTCAGCTAGGGATTGTCAAAAACTTAGACAGAATCAAAACAGTGAAAATTTAAAATTGTTTAGTTCACAACTGTCTGATGTTCAACGATTGATGAGAAGAACTAAAGCTGACTATGCTACATTGTGGAAAGATCATTCGCAAAATAAGACCAATATTAAACTGACACAATCGTCCTTAAATTGTAAAGAAACCGAAATTTTTGGTTTACCATGGTTAGATTGTTCACAACCAGCTGAGGACAATGATGTCGGGGATATTGATTTAGAAGAAGATAAGAGGAAAGCTATTGAAGCTTCTCGAAAAATTCCAAGAAGCACTTTCGAATTTTAATTTATTAATATATATTATATTAATGAATTTGGTTTTTTTAGTAAATATATTATTGATCATATTGATATTATACAATATATATAATTTGATCTTCTTACAAGAAGGATTCAACGGCTGTCCAGCGACGTCTGCTGATTTAGAAGGTAATAGAAGAAGAGGTGCTAAAAGAGGAGAAATAAATAATGTTATTAAAGATCTTAAGGCAGAAATTAATCAATTAAGGAAAGAACATCCATATATTAGAGATCAAATATTAAGAAATTCATATAAATTAGAAGTGATTTCTAAAGCAGCTGCAGATAAGGCTAGAAGAAATAAAGATAAAATGGATAAAATTAAAAATTAACCGAATTCTAATATATTTATAATTTCTTCTCTCTCATAATTTATCACATCTTCTATATTATATTTTGTGTTTATTTTTAGAACTGTGTAGTTACTTATGTTACCAATTCTATATGTTAAAAAAATATTATAGGCAGAAAATAGAAAATTCATTAAAAAAAAGCTTTCAATCACATCAAATATGACAAATAAATAAAAATTGTAAAAAAGATTGTTTATTATAAAAAATCCAAAAATATACTCTTTATACATCAATCGTAAATATAATCTCTTTCTATTGATATTCATTAATGATAATAATAAAAATACACAATAGAATACATTGGAATAAATTGTTACTACCAATGATTCATAATAACATAAAAAATAATCAGTTTCCTCCATTTTTTCTTTTAATAAATTTGTAAATTTATTATTATTAAATGTTACCATTTTTAATGAAGTATAATTTGAATCAATATAATACACTAAATTACCATTTCCAAGTGATAATATTAACATTAACAATATATAAAATATGGGATTTTTATAAAATATAGGAAGAATAAAGGTTTCATCTTCTATTAATTTTACTATTTTATATTTATAATGACACTCCATACATGCTTTATTTGCTGGTCTATTTAAATTTATATTACGCCATTTAGTCAAACAATCCGCATGTATCCATTTACTTGTACCATCACATAGACAAGGATTTATAAACTCACTTGTTTCTTCATTCTCAAAACAAATCCTACATTCTTTTTCTAAGCTCATATTATATATGCCTGGCGCAGAATTTTTAAATGCTTTTTCAGGAACACTTGGAGATAATGTCTTAGGACCCAAATATTCATATCATACCAAAATTAGAAATCCAAAACAACTTGGTATGTCTCCAGATGGTAAAATGTCTGCTTTAGCAAATAATGTAAAGGGACTAATTGCTTATGTTGAAATTTTAGTAGAAGGTGGTGGTGCCGCAAATATTCCAGGCATGCCTTTAGGAGATCGATTTTTTTTAAAAACAGCAGCAAAATGTAAAGACACAGTAACAAACCAAGTTGTCCCTAGATATTTTTATGTAAATAATCAAATTGACGGAAGTATACCTGGATTAACACAATTAACTGGTTTTAAATCAGGAATGAAAGGTTTAGTTATTGGGGCTATGTCTGATATGTTTTCTATTAATCCTGCTGGTATTATCAAAGGTTTTGTGGAAGGAGGGAAACCTTGGTGTAAAGCAGTCAAAAAAAAAGTTATAAACGACAACAGTGATGTTTATTACGAAACGCATCATGTAGCATTGTCAGATTTGAAAGATAGTGAATTAACATCAGACGATAACGCAAAAATAAACCAATTCAAAAAAAGTATGGAGACAAATGAGAAAGCATCTTGTGAAGGATTCAATAATATAGAAAATATACAATTTTTGTTGAATAAAGGAGATATGGTACCAAAAACATATGTTTTGTGTTTCAGTATGCTTTTGTTATATCTTTTGTATAAGACTGTACATAGAAAATAATTATTTCCATAAATATTGTACATCTTTTTGTTGTGATAAAAAGGCCGAACTTATATAAAAAATAACTCCAATAAATACATACCATCCGTAATGCAATTCCTCTTCATATCCTAAATAACTTGATATATAATTATGTGGTGCACTTTTAGACGCTGGGAACAATCCCAAAAAAATACTTAACGCCATCAACACCGATACTAATGCGATTTTTAACATATAATATATTTAATATATTATATATCATTCTCATACACGATTTAATTCCTTTTTAATGTTCTACTTCTTATTCTCTTTAATATCATAGCTCTTAATCTACTTTTGGGTTTGCTTTTTTTTAAAGTTCTTCTTTTCTTTCCACCTTTCATTCTTTTACTCTTTTTCCTTTTTTTATTTACATATTTTTTTTTACTTTTTTTTTTCATATATATTTTATTCACATTTTTATTTTTTTTTGATTTCCTTTTTGATCTCATTTTTGATTTCCTTTTTGATTTCCTTTGGTTTTTCATACCTTTTTGAAAAAAGGTATGTCCACCAGTTGGTGCTCCTAATGTAATAGTAGCTTCAGTCAATAATACATTTGATGTTGATGCCGATGTTGGTGTGGATATTGTACCCTTTGATGTTGATGATCCTGTACCCTTTGATGTTGGGGCGGATGTTGAGGATGTTGATGATGCTGTATCATTTGATGCTTGTGCGGTTGTTGATGATGTCGATGATGTTGTTGATGATGTTGATGATGTTGTATCCTTTGGAGTATCATTTAGTATATCATTTAGTATACCCTTTTTTATATTGGATATACCCTTACCTTTTGGAAAAAAGGTAAGTGCCCGTTGACATATATTTTTAATATCACTACCTCTTTTACTTGCTTTTTCAAACAATTCTAATGAACTCTTTAGTTTGGGTACATCCAAATGGCCCATTAATTTTTCGACATTCGCTTCTGTGGTCTCTAATTGAAATACTATAGCAGTTACCAAATCTAAATAATTTTTACGTAACGATTTAATTTCCAAATAAGCTTTGGCTGCTTTTGAACCAGATTTTGAACCAGATTTTCCTTCGGGATGATCGCGGAGGGCATTTTCTTTATTCTTACCACTTCCTTTTTCTTTGCCAGATTCCCCAATATAAGGTGGTGTTGGGAGACAATACCATATCCAACAAGTTTCTTTTTTTCCATTTTTTATTTCTTGTAGTGCTTTTGCTTGCCATTCCTTTTGTCCATCGATGAAACGTTTGAGGTTGTAAAGGTCTTTTTTCTTTGATTTGTTTTTTAAACCCATGGATTCCAATAAATCTTCGATGTCCACACCATACTTCACCACACCGCCGTGTTCTCTATAATGTTTAAAATTATCATATTCCTTCTTCACTTTTTTTCGGAGTTCTATTTCGCTTTTTAATTTGGTCGGCGTTTTTAGATAAGGATTTTTATTGTTGATTTCTATAATACCTAAGCTTTTGAAAGCATTTTCCAAAAGACTATATGTATTTCCATCAAATTCTACAAAGTGTACTTCTTCCAAACCTATTGGCCATTTTTTTTGGGAAACGTCGATTATTGTATTTAAACCTACCTGTATATTTTTCTTTATAATTTCCACGTTGCCGTCATCTGCAAATATACCACCACTGATGATACAAAAACAAATTATTTTGATTGTTGAATTTTTTTTGTTTTTGTTGTTTTTATTCACTAAATTCATGGAGTTTTCGTATGTACCTTTTAATAATTCTATATCACCTTCTGCTACACTTGCTGCACTTGCTGCACTGAACCTTGGTCCAACTGCCTGAATAACATGTGTCTGTTCAAGTACACCAAATTTACTGTTTTCTTTTGTTAAAGCTTTATTCACAACTGTCATTACAGCATCACCTGTTTTACAACGATTCGAACCATATTGTTTCTGTAGATTCCATCGTCTATCATATAGTTGAGCTCCACCCGCATTTGATATAGCTTCGTCAATACCACCACCAAACAAACATATTTCATTTGCAGCATTGACAATACAATTCACACCCGCATTAAGTGTTGTTATATCTCCTTTATAAATCCTCATCTTTTTTTCTCCCTTTAATTTTAAAGACAACATATATATTATAGATATATTATACAAATAATGTATTCATGTTTTTAACTTCAGGTTTATTCTCTTGTTTTGTAAATAGTTTTAAAATTAACTTATTATTTCTTAATCGAATTGTATATGTTTTTTGTAAATTTGATCTACCAACCCTACCAATTGCTTGAATAAGTTTCTCTTGGCTAATATTACCTAAATCTTTACTCAAATAACCATGGCAAAATTGATAATTTGTACCATAAATATAGTCACTAGAAGCAATGATTAAATATAATTTTTGCTGTTGTGCTAATTTTTTCATTATTTCTTTATATTCCATTGGATTACTCTCACAAAATACACCTATACCCATCATTAATAAAATTTTCCATTCTTCTTCAACATTTAAAAACATTATTTTCTCAACAATATCCTCATCAATATCAGATGTAAACGAATTCTCATTTGTATTTTTCCACTTTTTTTTATGTTCCTCGTTATTTGGAATATAAACAGGCGGTAGTTCAACGGTTCTTAATTTACTCTTTAAAAATTGCAACTTTCTTAAATAATCTTGCTGTTTTATATATTCTGGACTACCCACCGTTATTTTAGTATCCTTATCCTTAAGTTCTTCACTTATTTTCGCAACCCTTTCATCTTCGTCTTTTTCAACTTCCGCCAACTGAGCCAATATAACCGAATTTTTCTTTATCACTTCGAATAATCTATTCATCACATTCTTAGAAATGTTGCTTGATTTCAAATAAAACAACGCGATTTTCTTTACATCATCCGTTAGAAATATCGTAGGTCCATCGGTTAATGTATGCGAATCTTCTGTTGTAATTTTAATACAACTATCATATACCTTTTTCTTTCTATCTTTAAAGTGATTGTGAACAATCGTATATTTCTTTCCTAATTTTTTTAAAACAAATAAATAATATTCCTTTAATGAATTAGTAGTAATGTCATTAATACTACTGAAATAGTTCGAAATAGAATAAACATCCTTTATGTATTTGTTTTCGTGGATGTATAAAATAAATTTACAAATTTTACCAATATCAAAATGTCTAAGTAAAGTTTTATATTCTTCAATATGTAATACTGATTTTTTCAAATCTTCAAAATTGTCAAAAATATGATGAGGTAATACAGAATAACCATTTGAATCAATTAACGGAATGGTTTTTGAGTAATCAGTACCAAGTACGTTGTAAATAGATGGGTTTTCAAATTTTAAACAAAAGGCTCTTGTAAAATTAGAAATTTCATAGTCTTTGGGTAGAGTTGCTGATGATAATACTACATTTGGAATAATGTTCTCTTTCCAATTTTGTTGTAAAATACTATGAAATCGGTGTGTTTCTAAGTCTAAAGATATAGTTGGTTCATCCCAGTACCACAATAAATTCTCTGGTTTATTAAAAGCACACATATAGTGCATGGAAGAGAGATACGATTGTATATCCGAAATAATTATTTCCACCTTATCCCCAACGGAATTGTCTACTCTAAATATACCACCTGTTCTTCTATTTCTAGTGATTTCCTTTGCCGCAAAATAATGTAATCTAATATCACTAGGATCTTTACAACCAAAGGCAATCGCTATAGGGATTTCAAGTGAAATACAACTTTTTGCCAATTGTAATCCAATATGTTTTGCCGCACACACAAAAATAATCCTTAATTTATTTTCTTTCTTTTTACTACTCACTAATCCCAATGGTGTTAATGTTTTTCCTGTACCAGTTGGAGCTTGATAAAGTACCATTTTAGATCCAGGTTTTTTACAAGTCGTAATAATTTGTTTTTGATGTTTAAATAGCTTAATACTTTTAAGTTTTTGGTATTTCCTAATCGTTTTCAAAATACTTGGATATTTATTTAAATATTTTTGTTTTGATACCTTTTCTATAAAATAATTCAAAACTGTTGTGGCAAAATCAATAACATAAATATTGGCATTTACAATATCTAATTTTAAAATGTAATTAAGAATGTAAACAAATTCTTCTTTGTCTTTCTTATTAAAAATACTATCAACAACATTAAGTATTATAAATTCTATCAACATTTCCTTTTTATCGCTAATTCTTTTGTTAAAATTTTTAAGACGTATAATATTGCCTTTTTTTATGTTATTTTTCTTTTTCTTTTTGATTTTATCAAATTTATAAACAAAATGCTTGTTTTTAAGTTGAATTTTCTTACACATTTTGACAAAATATGTTTCGAATAAATAACAATGAAATTGTGCTATATCATCTGTAATTTTAATAAAATCTAATAAGGAAAGTGTGTTTATAATTTTATGTTCTGTATTATCGTTCGCACCGTGAATAAGTTTTAGAATATCCAGTTCTCTTCCTGTAATAGGTATTTCTAAATTATTCCATTCTTCTTTGGTTAATTTGGTTTGTGATAAATCCATTTACTTTTTTTTTTAATAATACAATGAAAAACGGTTAACATTATTTTCAATTTTTAAAATTATTTGAAAAATACTTTTGGAGGTTTGAATTTTAATATATCCAGTTCTTTTTTCGTGGTTGGGAAGAGGGAATCGCCATAAATATCTTGCAAACATAACCATTCAAACATTCCTCCTGGATAAATAAAAATGTTTGTAAATCCAATTTCAATTAATTTTAAATATTTCGTTTCTACGTTTTTATCACAAGCGTTTTTACCATATAAAATAATGTTTATTTTCAAATTCTTAATATTTTCATTAATTATAGATTCTTCTAAATGTGCTTCTATTGTATTGGGTATTAAACATTCCTGTTCTGTGATACTTAATGTATTAATTAATAATAGATTAGTAGTTCCTTGCTTTATTAATAATTGAATATCTTCATAGCTTATTTTTTTGGTCGATTGTATGTTTCCCATTCATTAATATAAATATTACAACAAATATTTATTATATAGTTTACGTAAACTATTTAATAAGTACTACATTATTTTACCATATGGAAATTATTAATGGGATGATTTTTGATAATATATATTATTTTATACTATTTTGTGTTTTTGTTAGATCGTCGTATTTTATTACAGATATCGTTCTTAAAAATACAACAAAGAAATACCTAACATTGGACAATGATAAGCAGCAATATGTTCAAAAAAACATTGTTAAATCTATAAATTTAGCATGTTTAACTGTATATGGTGTTTCACAAGTTATATATCCTATTGTAATGTATAATACTTGGGATAACGATATTATACGTATTTGTGGTGTATTTTATAGTTCTAACGATTTTGTTGCTTTATTATATGTAAATAAATTATCACAAAGTACTAAAAACCACCATAAAATAACCGTTTTCCTTTCATTTGTAGCATTGACAGTTGATTTTAAGACATCAACCTTGGGAAAAATGATGTTTATCTATACCTTTTCTTCAACAACTACCTATTTAGTAAATACGTATTTGGGAATGAGATTTTTGTATGAAAAGGGTGGTTTAATAAAAATGAAAAAAAATGCGAGAAACATTTACGGTGTAAGTTTGTTGTTCAATTGGTGTTGGCATATTCATTGGTGTATTAATAATTTTAATTTACTGGGTGTAGAACACTATTTATATTTTTTACTACTTTTTTTTATAATAAAAGATGATGTTCTTCTATTTAAGTGGCTTTGTGAATAAACACAAGATATATTATTTTCCCAATTTTGATTAGCTTTGTCAATTTCTTTAATAAATTTATCAATCATTAATTTATGTTGAGCATTTGATCCCTTTTGTCTAATTATGTCTTTACCTAATTTTACCACCTTTTCATAGTTTCTTACTATTTTTATAAAACGATTATTCATTATAAAAATATAAACAAAGTTATTTTAATTTAGTTTTTCGACATTACATTTAAAAAATTATGATATGGAAATCCGGGTCGAGTATATGTTTGTACAAATAAATATTTATATTTTATACCACGATCAGCAATAACCAATAATTTGGGTTTTGTCAATGCTTCGTTCAAATTATATGTATCTGGTAATACATTATAAAACCTTGAATCTGGTGAAAATATTATTACTGTTGAAGTTGAATTTCCACCAACTCTACATTTAGGGGCACAATTTAGATTTGTTTTCGCTTGATTCGTGGATCCATATCTTCCAAAATACGCTCTATTACCGTATGAACCAGAGGTGTAATAATATAATCCTTTCGTACCGTAATTACCAGCAAATCTGTAACCACAGACGCCATTGCTGCAGGCGCCGTTGAAGGTATTTCCGGCGTTCGTACCACCTCCGTAGACGTAGGAACATGTATCTCCTTCGGCCTTGTTATCGCACGCGGCAGCGTCATTACCACCTCCAGAATCTGGATTTCCACCACCTATTTTAATACCAGCGGCCATTGCTATTCGGTAAGCGGTTTGTTCATTTGAGGGTCGCATAATTTCCTTATAAGTAGATCCTTTAGAACCAGAATAATTCAATACCATTTTATAAAACATACCCCATCTAACTTTCCAAAATGCCGAATTTACTTCTAACCATTTCCAATAAGGAAAAGTATCCTGTTCGTAAGTATCTTTTACAATAAATCTTTTACTACCTCCTTTAAAAAATCTATTACCGGATCTCCTTAAATTTTCATATACAATAGAATCATTACCCCAATAACTTAGTTGATGAAATTCTCTTGCTGATTTAAAGGATAATGTTTTTAAATCTAATAATTTAACTTGTGGGTGACTTAACATTCTCCTTGCAAAATCTGGCCAACATGGTTTTGTTTGAGTCACTGGGAAGCTTGGTTTTTCACCTGTTATCATTTTACTTGCCGTAAGTTTATCAACCCATCTTACGTTAGAAAATTTATCTTCAGACGATTTTCTCCAATTTGAAGTATTACGGACCCGTTTAGCTTTCCAATTCGGCATATCTTTTAATTTGTTCAACTCCCTTAATTTGTTTATATAAGATCTCTGTGGCATAGATTTACCAACTTTAGAAAAGGTATAATATCCTGAAAGTGAACCTCCCAATCTTTCTTGTTCACTTTGATTTGCTCTAAAATTACTTGGATAATTTCGGGTTTCTTTACGCATACCAGCCCTTGTATTTACATCGTTCTCCTTTTTAGAACTACCTAAATACCCGAAAGACATACTCTTTGTATTTTTAGGATTAGCTAAACCGTTACGTTGACCACCACCGTACCTATACAATAAATTCATACATGGATCACTAGTCTCTTTCCAATATTGACTAGGGTATTTACTTGTTATAAACCCTGCTCTATTACATATATTAGGATCCAAATTAAAACAGATTTTAGCCCATTTCTTTGCAACCTCATAATCTTGAGAATATATTTTTTCATATAAACTTTCCATACTTGCGAGGACCGAATCTACGTCCGCCTTTTGCCATTTCTTTACCAATTCTCCTTCTCCATTATTAAGCAATTCGGTATATTGTGTTTGAAATCCCATTTGTTGCCATAAAGATTGTAAGCATTTTTTCTCATGTGGACCACCTGTTTTTGATTTTAAACAAGGATATGCTTCTTCAAACCAATTACATTGCGAAGGTCTAATTAAACCCCATTCACTATCGCATTTATCGTATATTTTTGTTTTTCCATTTTTAGCATATTTGGGAATACTTGGTAATGGAACCTTTATTTTCCTTACTTGTCTTTTACTATTATAATTATAAGCACATGCGTATAGCGTTGGGTCAGATAATGATTTTTGTGATAAACATTTACCTTTATCCCCATTAAAAGAAGCACAATTAACCCCGTCCCCAAATATATCAACATTATCACATGTTGGATTTGATACATATTCCATTCTTGTTATTTTATGCTTTGTAATATCGGGCGGTACATCTTGTCTAGCCATGGCTTTTCCTGTATCCGCGCAAAAGCCACAAATATCCTTGGCATTTATACCAAATTTAGTATAATTCATGGGGCTACAATCGTTAACCTGTGAACATATATATCGTTCTCTCATTTTCATACAACCGGAAGAACCAGTATCTTCGATACCCATCGTTGACAGTTCCTTTACTAATCTTGCCTCTTCGGTTAATCTTATTGGATCATCCTTATGGTATTTATTCGTGATAAATGCCAGTTCCTTTTCCTTTTCGTTTTTTTTCTTTCCATTCAAATAAGCAGGAGATATCCATTCGGTTTTACCATCTCTATTTATACCTCTTTTACATAATGATTTTTCATTAGCACCTTTATTTAAATGAGGCCCTTTATCGTCTCCAAAGTGGAATGCGTGTTTTCCTTCTAAATCATCTTGTAAACAATAACCACAATTCATGTTTTCTGTTAAATTTTCACAAAACTTAACGTCCATGCATTTGGCTTGTTCTATTTCAAATGTTTGTGGCTTTTTTTCATATGATTTATTATTAACAACAATACCTGTTTGTGGTCCCCCATCAAGAACGGCTTTTACTAGAACTATGTTGGTACCCTTGGGCGGAGGTGTATCATTTTCTAAGTTAAAATCTAAACCTTTCTTTTCTTCTCTAGCCATAATTTTTTCCACCGGTATCGGGTTAAAATCTTCTACCTTCACTTTTTTTTTTATTAATAAACAACAAATTATTACTATTGCTAATAGTCCTAAAATATAAATATATTTCATACTGTGTATATATTTATATTATAAAATTTTTTTTGTGATTTAATCATTTTTCATTGGTACGACGTCTTTATAGATTAATAAACGTTCCATTCACATACACGTTTGTTAACCATCCCTGGATTATTTTTCAAGTGTTTCCACGGTTTACGACTATATGTACAAGCACTCTGTGAAAGATTAACACATTGAGGTAACATGGATTTATATCCACCACTACCCCTTGGCCATACTCTGTTGGGTGTGCATTTAGTAACAGCCTTTACATTCGATTTTTTCATTTTGTGTTCTGGGTTAAATTCTATATATGCTCTGTTAATCACCGCTGAGTGACCTGTACCACGTTCAACTCCCATCTCTCTTACCATCATAATTGCTTTTGTGATCACTTCAACTTTACCATATTTAAAATCCGTATATGGTATTGTTTGGCGATTCCATTTCCACCCCCTACTTATACAATTTCCTGCTCTCCAACAAGATCTACCACCAACATCCTTATCATATACAATTCTATTTCCTGACCACAATCGTAATCTTAACCATGAAGATGGGTTTCCCCAACCTTGATCCTTTCCAACATAGTTAATTATTACCGTTTTTGTTCTAATGTTTGGTATATTTCGGGCATTACGTCGCCATAAAGTATTATTAGACATTACAGTTGCTCCGGTTCTTCTTCCTAATACAGTTTTCGCTCTGTTCCAAGACCAACTAGCGTTTTTAGCATATACGGTGGTATTATAAGGTCTCGCATATTCGATATGATACAAAAAACCTTTTTGAGCATCTTCACTACATTTCCCCCCACTTGGTTCACAATCTACTTTACATATCAAATCACTGTCTTTAAAAGATTTTCTCAATGGTTCTATTTGATTACAACAAGCGCTAGCACGTTTAAATGGATACGTTTTTCCATTTTTACTACCTCCGTTACATTTAAATAAACCCACCCGTTTTTCACAAGTATTTGGATTTAAATCACAATGAAATCTATGTACAGCCCCCTTTTCAGATCCATAAAGTCTATCATATCTTCCCCCACCACCATAACCCATATAATATCCACTTTCTTTCCTTTGGTATCTTCGGCTATTTTGTCGTCTGGAAGAATGCCATCCTTCTTTAAATCCTTCTTTACCAGCTTCCAATCCTTCTTTACCAGCTTCCAATCCTTCTTTACCAGCTTCCAATCCTTCTTTACCCATTGTTGAAAATGCTTCTCTTTTTAAACGAAAATTTTCCCCATTACCAATTCTTTCCATTTTTAATTTCGCAAATGGACTACTACAACTACCCAATCTACCTAAACCATCCCATTGATCCCCTTGAATTGTTCTTCCACCGTTAATACGAAATCGATATCCTTTTCTAAATCTATATCTTGATCCAACACGTCGACCCCTATTATACCAATTTATTAATTCTCTCGTATTTCTAGGTGCAGAAGGCAATGCCCACCAATACCATTGCCAACCTTGGTACCTACCAGAATTCCATACATAATTTCCATTTTTATCAAACAAACACATTTTACGATATCTACCATCCTTTGTAAAAGCTAAATAATTATTACCGTATTTCACTGCACGAGTCACCGCCCTTCGTCCACCTATCCAACTACCATACATATATCCAAAGTTCCCAGGTATATGAAAAGGAACCGACCCAGGTAATTTTCTCTTATTCCAATTACGACCATGTGTTGGTCCTCTTTTCCAACCTGAATTTCTACCCCATTTCCATCGTCCTCTATTTACTTCCACAGAATTCACACTTGGATGTAAACACAATCCTGTATAATCATCCTTTATACCTGCTTTTCTAGCTCTTTCCCCTTTTTGATAATAACTACCACCTTTCCCTCTATGGTATGGTGTCCATCTTAAATTATATACTTGCGGTTGGTTTTTAATAGGTAACAAACTAAAATGAGCTCCTTTTTTTAATAATTCACCTGCTGGATCCCAATAACCACCACCTTCACGACATTTTCCCATCGTCATAAAATCACCTTTTCGCCCAGTACTACGCCATCTACCAAGACTTCGTAACCCAAAACAAGAACCTTTGCGACCATGACCCCAACCACCAATACATTCTTTATCATTGTTCCCACCAACACCGCACCATTTTAGTTGGATTTGTCGGTATTTATCTTCATGACATGGTTTTTCATTACATTTTCTCCAATTTATCCGTTGTGTATAACCTTTTGAATTGTTTCCTATTGGACATTTTTCTGCGTCAGGTCCTTTCGCTGGCCAAATAATTTTATAATTTTGCCATTGCTGTCCTCCACCGCATTTTTTGGTACAACTTGAATAAGACGATACACTATAAGCACAATCTTGTGGCTTTTTATATAGTTTATTCATAGCGTCCATCGTTGATTCACAACCATAGTCGGTTGGAGAACAACCATCTGATGATTTCTTACATTGCTTCAATACTCTTAAATACATATTTCCAATCCATCCTCTTGGCCAATCCCCTAAATTTGACCCTATACTGTTTTTAGCACGAATTGATGGATGTTGTGGATAACCAAACCAATTTTTTTGTTCCACTTTCGATAATTGTTTAAATTTAGAAGGTACTAAACAAGATTGTTTTTTTTCACCTACTTTTTCATTACAGGTTTTATCATCCTTTATTAAATTTGCTTGTATCCCTTCTATACAATCCCCTTCATTAAAAGCAGTAAGACCTGATGATTTTTTATTACATACGGATATAGACGGACCTCTGTGTACTATTTTTCCGCTACTTGTATTTTCATAATAATCCCACATTATTAAACAACGATTCCCTTTTTTCTTAAAAAGAACACCTTTATACGTATGTTCCCTTATCTTTAATTCTACATAGTCCCCTTGTTTCATTGCTGGTGGTGGACGTGGATCATAACCTCTACCTTTCAATAATCGTGTAGCTCTTACTCTTAATGCGTATGTTCCTCCAGCATACATCACACCTTCTATTTCTTTTAAAAACTTTTTATACACATCATCTCCTTCATTAAATTTTTCAGCAGCTTCCTCTCTTTTTTTCCAATACCATGTATCTGCTTTATTAGCATCCACTAATTGTGGCATATTTTTTAACAACCAAGCCATTTGATCTTGAAAACCTCCAATACCTTTTGAACCCACGAAATTTTCTTTACATTCATCTATAGAATAATTATTTTTATGATCACTTATCTCTCCTTCATTCGTCATTTCAGTTAAAGATTTTTCATCACTTCTTTGACATGCTCTATTTGCCACATGTTTATTATCATATTGGGTAAAGCATGGTGGTAATGGTGAACCAATTAACCATTCGTGTGCTTTATTTGCTATTTTAAAACAACTCGCCGTCTTTTGTTCAGCTAATTTCTTAAAATCTAAAATTACCTTCGTAATAGGCAACCAACCGTATGGTTGTATCTTCATATCATCTCTAGCCACACCGAACTTACCTCTTTGACGTTGATTCCTCCACCATTCTGGTTTTTTCTTTTTTGGATCTTGTCCACCAGCTTTGTTATACAAATCGACATAACATTCAC
>MDTF01002498.1_pt1 | contig 19086 bp, 17 predicted proteins | sample 811191 | NCBI WGS metagenome assembly MDTF01 (sample SAMN05326649, study PRJNA326480) | marine metagenome | isolation source: seawater | place: Southern Ocean | collected 2011 | reverse complement strand
TGACTTGGAGATCTTTCAAGTTATATTGCTTTAATTTTAACAAAAGAAAATTTATGTCATTTGCAATATTTGAAACAGGTGGAAAACAATACAAAGCATCAGCTAGTAAGATTCTAGAGATAGAAAAATTAGACGTTGTTGTTGGTAAAACAATTCAATTTAAAAATGTTCTACTGTTAAACGATAGTAAAACTACTGAAATTGGAAGCCCAAATGTTGCCGGAGCAATTGTTGAGGCTAAATTGCTAGATAACGTTAAGGATAGAACAATTTTAATTTTTCATAAAAGAAGAAGAAAACATTCAAGAAAAACTAATGGACATAGACAAAGGCACTCAAAAATTCAAATTACAAAAATATTTTCAAAAGATGGTAAGCTTATAGCTGAGGCGAAACCAATTGAGCTAAAAGAGAAAAAAATTATAGAGCCAAAAAAGACAAGAAAACAAAAAAAAACAACTGCTAAAAAAGATTTAAAGAAATAGGAAACTAAATGGCAACAAAAAAAGCTGGTGGATCGTCACGTAACGGCCGAGATAGTGCGGGAAGAAGACTTGGTGTTAAAAAATATGGAGATCAAATTGTTATTCCAGGTAATATCATAGTACGACAAAGAGGTACACGCATTCATCCAGGTGAAAATGTTGGTATGGGCACGGATCACACTTTGTTTTCTTTGGTAAAAGGTAAAGTTAAATTCAAAAAATCAAAATTAAACAGAACATTTGTTTCTGTTATCCCCAATTAAGCTTATAAATAACCTTAGTTGTTTATTTTAAAAACCTACAATGAAATTTTTAGATCAAGCTAAAATCTATATTAAAGCTGGCAATGGAGGCGCTGGCTCTGCGAGCTTCCGACGAGAAAAATTTGTTGAATATGGAGGACCTGATGGTGGAGATGGGGGAAACGGTGGTTCTGTTATTTTTGAATCAGAAACAAATCTAAACACATTAATTGATTTTAGATATGCTCAGCACTTTAGAGCAGAGAATGGTCACATAGGAACTAAAAGAAAAAGAACCGGAGCTGGAGGAAAAGATTTAATAATTAAAGTTCCAGTAGGGACACAGATTTATGAAGAAGACAATAATACTTTAATTTATGATTTTACAAAAAATAAAGAGAAATATTTAGTAGCTAATGGTGGTAATCATGGTTTAGGAAATGTTAGATTTAAAAGTTCTACTAATAGAGCTCCGACAAAAAAAACAAATGGAAAAGTAGGGGAAGAATTTTGGATTTGGTTACAATTAAAAGTTATTGCAGATGTAGGAATAGTAGGTATGCCAAACGCAGGCAAATCAAGTCTACTTGCTGCCATAACACGCGCAAGACCTAAGATAGCAAATTATCCTTTTACTACTATTGATCCAAACCTTGGGGTTTCTTATTATGATGATAAAGAAGTTACACTAGCAGATATACCTGGTTTAGTAGAAGGCGCGCATGAAGGGATAGGTCTAGGTGATAAATTTTTGCGTCATATTGAAAGATGTAAGATGTTATTACATTTAATAGACATATCTGAGGAAAAGCTCGCTGAAAATTATCTAAAAGTAAGAAATGAATTATCTAAATATGACAAGATTTTATCTAAAAAAAAAGAGATTATTGTGTTTAATAAATCTGATTTGGTTGAAAAAAAAGAAATAGAAATAAAATTAAAAATTTTCAAAAAAAAAATTAAGAAAAAATATGAAATAATTTCTGTTGTAACGGATAAAAACTTAATTAATCTAAGAAAAATATTATTAAAAAATGCAAATAAATAAAGCAAAGAAAATAGTTATAAAATTAGGCTCGTCTACTATTGTTGACAACAAGGGTAAGTTTAAAAAAAAATGGCTTTTAAGTTTAATTCAAGATATTAAAAAATTAAGGAAAAACAATCAGGAAATAGTTATTGTTTCCTCGGGGTCTATTGCACTTGGGCAAAGTTATTTAAAAATAAAAAAGAAAAAAGTTAAACTTGAAATGAGTCAGGCAGTTGCCTCGATAGGACAAATTCATTTGATTAACCAATTTCAAAAACTTTTTAATGAAAATGGAATTAAAATTGGACAAATTTTAATAACACCAGATGATACAGAGCAAAGAAGAAGAGCATTAAACGCAAGAAGAACATTTGAAAATCTTTTTAAATTAAAAGCAGTACCTATAGTTAATGAAAATGATACTACGGCTACTTCTGAAATCAAATATGGAGATAACGACAGATTAGCCGCAAGGGTAGCTCAAATAGTGGGTGCAGATTTACTTATAATCTTGTCTGATGTTGATGGTTTGTACGAAAAGATATTAAATAAAAAAAGTTTAATTAAAGAAGTGAATGTTATTGATAAAAAAGTTTTTTCTTTAGTGTACAAAACAATGAATACGTATGGTTCAGGTGGAATGCTCACAAAATTGGAGGCTGCAAAAATTTGCATGAATGCTGGATGCAATATGCTAATAGCTAATGGAAGCGGTTTAAATCCTATTCAAAAAATTATAAGTAGAAAACTATACACATGGTTCAAACCAAAAATTTCTAATTTAGATGCTAGGAAGAAATGGATAATAAGTTCACTTTCTTCTTCTGCTAGAATCTATATTGATCATGGTGCATCTAAGGCTTTAAGATCTGGAAAAAGCTTGTTACCAGCTGGTATAATTAAGATCGCAGGTAATTTCAAGAAAGGTGATAATATAGTTATTGTAGATAATAATAATACCGATATTGCGAGAGCATTATCTTCTTTCACCTCTGAAGAAATTAATAAAATTAAAGGTTTGCAGAGCAATCAGATAGAAAATATTCTTGGATATGCAAGTAAATCAGAAATAGTACACAAGAACGATATTGTAATATTATGAAAAGATTAAAAACAATTGGCATGAATGCGAAAAAAGCTTTGAATGTACTTAATAACGTGGATGGAAAAAAGATCAATAAAGTTCTTGCAAGCTATAATCAACTTTTATTAAAAAATAAAAAACAAATTCTTCAAGAAAATATAAAAGATGTTAAAAGTATAAAAAGAAAACATCTTGCAGACAGACTAATACTAAATAATAAACGAATAGAAAGTATACGAAGCTCTATTGATGAAATATTAAAATTTAAAAATCCCCTAAATCAAATCTTAGAGCAGTGGAAACGACCTAGTGGTTTAAAAATAAAAAGAGTTACAACGTCAATCGGAGTAATTGGTGTAATTTACGAAAGTAGACCAAATGTAACAGCCGATGTTTCTGCTCTGTGTTTAAAATCTGGTAATTGTGGAATACTAAGAGGAGGTTCTGAAGCTTATTATTCCAATAAGATACTGGCTAATCTTTTTAGAGAGTCTTTAAAAAAAAATAACATTGATCAAAATTGTATTCAATTCATTGAAGATAAAAATAGAAATATTGTGAACTATCTTCTGTCTAATATGTCTAAATATATAGATGTAATTGTACCAAGAGGAGGAAAAGAACTTGTAAAAAAAGTTCAACAACTTTCAAGAATACATGTGATTGGGCACCTGGAAGGACTTTGTCATATTTATGTAGACAGTGATGCGAACACAGCTATGGCTACAAAAATAGTTGCTGATGCTAAAATGCGAAGGACAAGCATATGTGGTGCTGTTGAAACTCTATTAATCGATTCTAAGTCAATAAAAAAACACGCTGTTTCAATTATTAATAAACTAACTTCATTAGGCTGTGAGGTAGTTGTAGATAAAAAAATTAATCAAATGTTTAAAAAAAAATACAAACTAGCAAAAGAAATTGATTGGAAAACTGAATATCTGGCTGCAAAAATTTCTGTTAAATCTGTTAATGGAGTACAGGGAGCTAAAAATCATATACTAAAATATGGCACTATGCATACTGATGGTATTATAACAAATAATTCTAAAACAGCTGAAATTTTTTTAAATGGTGTCAATAGTTCGATTGCTATGCACAATGTTTCGACCCAATTTGCCGATGGTGGTGAGTTTGGATTTGGGGGGGAGATTGGAATTTCAACAAATAAAATGCCACCCAGAGGACCGGTTGGAGTTAATCAGTTAACATCATATAAATACATAGTATCTGGAAAAGGGATCATTAGGTCTTAATCAAAAATGATTAGAGCCAAGAAGAAAAGAATTGGAATTTTTGGTGGTAGCTTTGATCCACCACACCAAGGACACTTAGAAATATCAAAATTAGCAATAAAAAAATTATATTTAGATCAAATTTATTGGTGCATAACAAAAAAAAACCCATTAAAAAAAAAGTCTTTGTTTTCTGTTTCTGAAAGAATTAAGAAAAGCAAAGCTATCACTAATAAATTCAAAAAAATTAAAATTAAATTTTTTGAAGACAAGGTAAAGTCAACTAGCACTATAAACACAATAAGATACTTAAAAAAAAAAAATCAAACAAATATACTTTTTTTGATTCTCGGCTCAGACAACTTAATAAAGTTTCATAAGTGGAAAAGCTGGACACTTTTGCCTGAATTGACAAAAATTGTAGTGTTTTCTCGAAAGGACTATGATAAAAAAGCAAAAAAGTCTGTTATGATGAGACAAGTGAAAAAAATAACATTTATTAAAAATAAACCTATAAATATTTCATCTACTCAAATTAAAAAAGACCTCTTAAATTTTAATGGAAATAACAAAAATAAAAAATCAAATTGAAACAATTTTAGATAATAATAAGGCTAAAAATATTGTAACGATTAACTTAAAAAAAAAATCTTATATAGCAGACTATATGGTTATAGCCTCTGGTACTTCCTCAAGGCATCTACAGTCTTTATCTGAAAATCTTGTCTCAGAACTTAAAAAAATTGGTTTGAACAATTGTAGAATTGAAGGAAAAGATAGTAAAGATTGGAAGCTTGTAGATGCAATAGATATAATAGTTCATATTTTTAATCCTGAAAAAAGAGAATTTTATGATCTTGAAAAAATGTGGGCAGAACCAATACCAAAGGAGAAAGCATTAATATGAATAAAATCAAAATTATAATCATAATGGTAGTTCTAAATATCTCAATTGGTATTAACTCACTTCACTCAAAAAATTCAAATGAAATATATGAAAAAATAGACTTATTTAGTGAAGTCTTAGAAACAATAAAAAAAGAATATGTGGATGAAGTCGATCAAGCTAAAGTTATGGACTCAGCTATTAATGGTGTTTTGCAATCTTTAGACCCCTATTCAGCATATATGAGTCCAAAATCATTCAAAGAAATGCAAACTGATACAAGAGGTGAGTTTGGTGGTCTTGGAATTGAGATAGGAATGGAATTAGGCGTGGTCAAAGTAATATCACCAATCGATGATACGCCAGCTTCGAATGCAGGCATTAAGGCAGGTGACTACATTGTAAAAATTAATAAAAATCAAGTTCAAGGTAAGTCATTAACTGAAGCTGTAGAGCTTATGCGTGGACCAGTTGGATCAGAAATAGTATTAACTGTAAGAAGAAAGAATGTAAAAAAAGCATTAGAATTTAAGATCAAAAGGGCCATTATTGAAGTAAAATCGGTTGTAGCAAAAATAATTGGAAGTAAAAAAAAAATTGGCTACCTAAGATTAAAGTCATTTAATGAAAACAGCAATAAACAATTATCAATGAACATAAATAAATTTGAAAAAAATAATAATTTAAATGGTTATATTCTTGATTTAAGAAATAATCCTGGTGGTTTACTGACTCAGGCTATAAATGTTACAGATTTTTTTTTAGACGATGGAGAAATAGTCTCAACCAGAGGAAGAAAAGTTGGAGAATCTAGAAGATTTTTTTCAAAAAAAGGTGACGGAATTAATGGGAAACCTTTGATAGTACTTATTAATAAAGGTTCCGCTTCTGCTTCAGAAATTGTTTCTGGTGCCCTTAAGGATCACAAAAGAGCTATTATTTTAGGTGAACGTTCTTACGGAAAAGGATCTGTGCAATCCATTATACCTCTAAAAAATGGTGGTGGTATTAGAATAACAATATCAAAATATTATTTACCCTCGGGTAAATCAATTTCAGAGGTGGGTGTTCTGCCTGATATTTATTTAGAAGAAACTGGAAAAGATTTTAAGATTGATAGTAAAACAGATAATCAATTAAAATATGCTGTTGATTTACTAAAATCATAAAAATGAATCATAAAAATCTTCCGCTACGAACAGGAGTTGGAATAGTAGTTCTTAATTCCAAAAATAATATTTTTGTAGGTAAAAGGAAAGACAACCCTTTTGATAAGTGGCAGATGCCACAAGGTGGTGTAGATGAAAATGAACCATTGTTGAAAGCAATGAAGAGAGAGTTATTAGAAGAAACTAGTATTGTAAATATTAAAGTCTTAAAAGAATTTAATCATTGGCTCGAGTATGAGCTACCAGAAAATCTAATTGGAAAAATATGGAAAGGTAAATACAGAGGACAAAAACAAAAATGGTTCATAGTCAGATTTATAGGCATAGAAAGTGAGATCAACATAAATACTGATCAACCTGAATTTATAGAATGGAAGTGGATAGACATGAACATGCTACCAGATCTTATTGTAAAATTTAAAAAACATGTATACGAGGAAGTTCTAGTGGAGTTAAAAAAATTTATTAACTAATTTCTTGTAGAGAATCAATTTTATAACTTAAAATATATTTTTCTTTATCTTTAATCTCAGAATTCTGTAAAAGTACTTTAGCTTCTTCCTTCATTTTTTCTATGTTTTCTTTTTTAAGTTTCTCAACTTGAACAGCTGATGAAGATAAAATTAAAAGTCTATTATTAAAAAATTCTACTGTTCCGTCTTCTACATAAAATTTTTCAGTTTTGTTATTAGTTTCAATCTCAACAAAACCAGGCCTTAAAAAAGTTATTAATGAAATATGGTCTTTTAAAATTGTCATTACTCCTTCATATCCAGGAATAACAACATGTTTAACTTCTGCATTAAATATGGTTTGATCGGGTCTGACTATTTCAAGTTTAAAATTTTCTGACATCACTATTCAACTTCTTGTGACATTTTCTCTGCTTTTTCAACGACTTCTTCAATTCCGCCGACCATATAAAATGCAGATTCTGGAAGATGATCATAATCTCCTTTGCATATAGCTGCAAATCCTTTGATGGTTGATTCTAGATCAACTAGTTTACCAGGAGAACCTGTGAACACCTCTGCAACAAAGAATGGCTGGGATAAGAATCTCATAATTCTTCTTGCTCTTGCAACGGTAAGTTTGTCTTCTTCGGAAAGCTCGTCCATACCTAAAATTGCTATAATATCCTGTAATGACTTATACGCTTGAAGTATTTCCTGCACTTCTCTGGCAACTCTGTAGTGCTCTTCGCCTACTATCCTTGGATCTAATATTCTTGATGTTGAGTCTAAAGGGTCTACCGCAGGGTAAATACCCAGCTCAGCAATTTGTCTTGAAAGTACAGTTGTAGCATCCAAGTGTGCAAATGATGTTGCTGGCGCTGGGTCAGTCAAATCATCCGCTGGTACGTAAATAGCTTGTACTGATGTTATTGAACCTTTGTCTGTTGATGTAATTCTTTCTTGTAAATTTCCCATGTCTGTAGCTAAAGTTGGTTGATATCCAACTGCAGAAGGTATTCTTCCTAATAAAGCTGAAACTTCTGATCCAGCTTGAGTAAATCTAAAAATATTATCAATAAAAAACAGTACATCTTGACCTTCTTGGTCTCTAAAATACTCTGCAACAGTTAACCCTGTTAAAGCTACTCTAGCACGTGCTCCTGGTGGTTCGTTCATTTGTCCGTATACTAAGGCTGCTTTGGAGCCCGGTCCGTCCGGTTTTATTACTCCTGACTCTATCATCTCATGGTAAAGATCATTTCCTTCTCTTGTTCTTTCCCCAACTCCGGCAAAAACTGAAAAACCCCCGTGCGCCTTTGCAATATTGTTTATAAGTTCCATAATAGTAACTGTTTTTCCAACTCCCGCTCCACCGAATAAGCCTACTTTTCCGCCCTTCGCATATGGGGCTAATAAATCTATTACTTTTATTCCTGTTACTAACATTTCAGTTTCGGTTGACTGGTCTGTAAATTTAGGTGCCTGCCTATGAATGGGCCATTTTTCTTTTGTTTTAACTTCACCTTTTTCATCAATAGGTTCACCAATTACATTTATTATTCTACCTAATGTTTCTGGACCAACTGGAACACTTATTGGCGATCCAGTGTTTAAAACAACATCTCCTCTTTTCAATCCCTCCGTAGAATCCATAGCTATAGTCCTGACGCTACCTTCTCCTAAGTGTTGGGCAACTTCGAGGATTAATTTATTCCCTTGATTATCAACTTGAAGAGCTGTGTAAATTTCTGGAAGGTCTCCTTCAAAACTTACGTCTATTACTGCTCCAATAATTTGTGTAATTTTTCCTTGTTTGTTCATAATTATAAACTCTCCGCTCCTGATATTATTTCAATTAATTCCTTAGTGATCGCTGCTTGCCTACTTCTGTTGTAAACTATTGTTAAACTTTTAACCAAATCACCAGCGTTTCTTGTCGCACTATCCATTGCTGTCATTCTTGACCCTTGTTCGCTAGCTGAGTTTTCTAGAAAAGCCTTAAACACTTGTGTTGAAATATTTTTTGGTAATAAATCTTCTAATATTTCGTCTTCATCCGGTTCAAATTCGTAAAAAACTTCATCATTTTTTTTGGAGTTTTCTTTTTTTTCAGCAGGTATGATTTGTTGAGCTTGAGGTATTTGAGTCATAACATTTTTAAAATTATTATAAAATAATATACATTTATCAAATTCATTTTTGTCAAACAAATTTAGAATTATTTTTCCAACTTCGTCAGCTTCATTAAAAGAAATTTTTTTTACATCTTTAAAGCTAAGTTTGTTAATTATATGTTTTCCATATTCTCTTTTTAATTGATCATGTCCTTTTGTGCCTACAGTAATTATCTTCAAATTTTTTCCTTCTTTTAAAACTTTTAAAAAATAATTTTTAGCTAATCTACAAATGTTAGTATTAAATCCCCCGCACAACCCTCTGTCCGATGTCATCACCACACATAAGTGGGTTTGTTCTTTACCGGTTCCTACCAGTAATTTTGGTGCATTTAATGGATCGCTGATTGACTCAGTTAAGTTAAGAATAATATTTTGCATTTTTTCGCTATAAGGTCTTCCTTTTTCAGCACTTTCTTGTGCTTTTCTCAATTTTGCAGCAGCAACCATTTTCATAGCTTTGGTAATTTTTTGAGTTGACTTCACACTAACAATTCTTTTTCTCAAGTCGTCTAAGCTAGCCATTATTTTTTACTTTTTTTATATTCTTGTATTATTTGTATTAATGAATCTTCTGTTTCTTTTTCTAGTTTTCCAGTGGTTTGAATTGTGTTTATAATTTCATTTTTCTCTTTTTTAATTTTTTCTAAAATATCTTTTTCAAAATTTTTAATCTGATCAAGTGCTACATCGTCGAGATATCCTCTTACTCCTGTGAAAACTGTAATAACTTGTTCGGCTACTGTTAGTGGTGAATATTGTTTTTGTTTCAAAAGTTCTGTTAGTTTTGAGCCTCGGTTTAGAAGTTTTTGTGTGGCAGCATCTAAGTCTGAGCCAAATTGAGCGAATGCAGCCATTTCTCTGTACTGAGCTAGTTCTAATTTGATTGATCCAGCTACTTTCTTCATTGCTTTTGTTTGTGCGGCAGATCCAACTCTTGAAACTGAAAGACCAACGTTAACAGCAGGTCTAATACCTTGGTTAAATAATTGTGTTTCTAAAAATATTTGCCCATCGGTAATTGAGATTACGTTCGTTGGAATGTAGGCGGACACGTCTCCTGCTTGTGTCTCTATGATAGGTAAGGCTGTTAAAGATCCTCCTCCATTTGCATCGCTTAATTTTGCAGCTCTCTCTAAAAGTCTGCTATGGAGATAAAATACATCACCTGGGTATGCCTCACGACCAGGAGGTCTTCTTAATAATAACGACATCTGTCTGTAAGCTACGGCTTGTTTTGATAGGTCGTCATAAATAATCAGTGCGTGCATTCCATTGTCTCTAAAATATTCTCCAATAGTGCAGCCCGTGTATGGTGCTAAAAATTGAAGTGGGGCCGCGTCTGAAGCTGTAGCTGCTACAACTGTTGTGTATTTCATAGCCCCAGCATCTTCTAATGTTTTAACAATCTGAGCTACTGTTGAGCGTTTTTGACCAATAGCCACATAAATACAATATAATTTTTTCTTTTCATCGTCAGACTCATTAACTGCTTTTTGATTTATAATTGCATCAATAGCTACTGCTGTTTTGCCTGTTTGACGGTCTCCAATAATCAGTTCTCTTTGACCTCTACCAACAGGTATTAAGGTGTCAATTGCTTTTAATCCTGTTTGCATTGGTTCGCTAACAGATTGTCTGGGAATAATACCTGGAGCCTTAACTTCTACTCTTTTTCTTTCAATTTTTTCACTTAAATTTCCTTTTCCATCAATTGGATTTCCCAGGCCATCTAAAACTCTTCCTAAAAGTTCTTTTCCAACGGGAGAATCTACAATTGAGCCAGTTCGTTTTACTGTACTACCTTCTTTTATTTTTCTGTCATCTCCAAAAATAACAACTCCAACATTATCGCTTTCTAGGTTAAGTGCCATACCTTTAGAACCATCTTCGAACTCAACCATCTCTCCGGCCTGCACGTTATCAAGACCGAAAATTCTCGCTATTCCGTCGCCAACAGAAAGAACTTTTCCTACTTCTGAAACTTCAGCTTTTTCGCCAAAATTTTTTATTTGTTCTTTTAGTATTTTAGTAATTTCTGACGGATTAATTTGCATGCTATGCCTCTAACATTATTTGTTCGTATTTTTTTAATTTATTTTTAATTGAAGTATCAATCATAAGACTTCCTATTTGCATTTTTAATCCACCAATTAAATTTTCATCAACCGTGTAATCAATAGCTACTGACGATCCCATTACTTGGGATATATCTCTATTTAAATTTTCGAGCTCTACATTTGTTAAGTTTTTTGAGGATGTTAATGCTGCTTTCAATTCTCCTCTTTGTTTAGAAGCTAAAGATTGAAAATTTAGAAGTATTTTATTAATAAAAAAAATTCTTCGTTTAATTATCAATATATTTAAAAAATTTTTTGTTATTTTTGACAAATTCATCTGTGTTGATATTTTATTTAATGTTTCAAGCTGATTTGATTGAGATTGAGTGGGGTTTTTTATAAAATTTTTTAAGTCTTCACTTGAATTATAAATAGCTAAAATCTGATTTACATTTTCCTCTACTACTTCTAACTCTGCATTTTCTTTTGCAAGCTGGTACAATGCTAAAGCATATCTATTTGCTGTTTCTGACGAAAACGACTTATTTGTGCTCAACTTAATACCTCAGGGTTAGAAATTTTTTAAGAATGTGGTTTCCTACCATAAGGACAAGCATCGTTCAAGGTGCTTAGATTGCTTTAAGCAAAGTTAATAGGATCAACATCAACCGTAAGTTTTATTTTTTTGGAAATAGTTAAATTTTCTATAATTTTCCCTACTTTTTTCTGGATTAAGTTACTATTTTTTGACCTCAATAAAAGCCTCGTCCTAAACTTCTTTTTAACCTTAAATATAGGAGAGTCTACAGGGCCTAAAACATCGAGTTCAACTAAAACACTTAATTTTTTTTTAATTTCTTGTGCTGCTCTAAAACTATCAATGCTGGAGCTTGCTGAAATAATTAAAGCAATAAGTCTGGAGAATGGGGGTAAATTTTTATTTTTTCTAATTACTAGTTCATTGTTTAGAAATTTTTCAGGATTGTTTTCTAGTACATCTTTTAATGTCTCATTTAATGGCGTGATAGTCTGATAAATAATAGTAGATTTTTTTGAAAATCTTCCTGCTCTACCACTTAATTGATTATAAAGTTGAATGTTCTTCTCTGTTGTTCTTAGGTCGTAACCCATTCCAGAAAAATCTGCATCTACGACAACAATACAATTTAGTTTTGGAAAATTAAATCCTTTCGAAATAAGTTGTGTTCCTACTATAATATCTACTTCATTCTTTTCTATTTTTTTTAAAATAGAATCTGTTTCATCTTTTTTAGATAAAAAATCACTTGAAAATATTTGAATATTTTTTTTTGGAAAAATAGACTTTAACTCTTCGTATATTTTTTCAACACCAGGCCCATACATGCGAAAATCACAAAGTTCTTTGTTATTTTTACATCGATTATCTTTTTTAACTTTATTTCCACAGTGGTGACAAATAAGTTTATTTATAGATTTATGATAAGTTAAATAAATAGAACAATTTGGGCAAAGATGCTTATAGCCACATTTTTTACAAATTAAAAAAGGAGCATAGCCTCTTCTATTTAAGAAAAATAGTACTTGTTCCTTTTTCTTTAAATACTCATTAACCATATCAATAGTTTCTTTTGCAATAAAATGATTTTTTTTAAGTACAACTTTTTGTAAATTTATTACCTTGGCTTCAGGTAAAGGAGATTCACTGTATCGACTAGTCAACCTTGTGTGGTTGTATTTTTTATTTTTAATGTTGTTAAATGTTTCTAGTGAAGGTACGGCAGTAACTAAGTGTATAGGTATATTTTCAAAAGATGCTCTTGAGATGGCCATGTCACGGGCATGATAAATAATTCCTTCATCTTGTTTATAAGAGGGATCATGTTCTTCATCTAAAACTATTAATCCTAGATTTTTAAACGGTAGCAATAAAGATGAGCGGGCACCAATGACTAGCTTTATATTATTGTCGATAATGCCTTGCCAAATTTTTCTTTTACTTTTAATTCCTATTTTTGAGTGCCATATTGATGGTGTAAAACCAAAAAACTCTTCAAATCTATCTTTAAATTGATTGGTTAAAAATATTTCAGGCAGTAGTATAAGTGTCTGCTGATTTTTTTTTAAAATTTCTTTTATCCTCTCAAAGTAAACTATTGTTTTACCTGAGCCAGTAACTCCTTGTAGTAAAGATACATTAAAAGAATTACCAAAATTTTTTAAATCTGCAAGGCACTTTTTTTGGTCTTTGTTTAGAGAAAAAGTATATTTTTTATTATCTATTTTTTCTTTTTTTTGTTCTTCGATTTTAGATGTGTTTTTTTTATCTCCTAAACACATTTTTAAAACCATGCCTCTTGAGACTAAATTATAAGACGAAAACCAGTTAATGTAAGAAATTAAGCTTTTATTAATTTTAAAATTATCTAATTTTTGTTCAACGTTTCTTAACTTAAATTTTTTTATTGATGGTTGAATCTTATCCCAAACAACTCCTATTTCCTTAGATTTTCCAAAAGGTACAACAACCACATCTCCTGGTTTTAAGTCTACTAATTGACCAGATTCATAAGTAAATGGAAAATTGAATACTTTAGGAACTAGAACTGGAACTTTCATTTTTGAGAATCTAGTTGATGTTATATCAATTAAAAATGAATTGCTCTTTTATCAACAGCCAAAGCAGCTTCTTTTACTGCTTCTGTGTGAGTTGGGTGCGCGTGACACGTCCGGGCAATATCTTCAGCGCTTGCACCAAATTCCATGGCTAAGGCCATTTCGGCTATCATGTCACCAGTATGTGGACCGATCATATGAACTCCTAGAACTCTATCTGTTTTACTATCAGCTAATATTTTTACAAAACCATCTGTCTCATTGTTCACTTTAGCACGTGAATTTGCAATAAAAGGAAATTTACCAACTTTATATTTTATATTTTTTTCCTTAAGCTGCTCTTCTGTTTTTCCTACAACAGCAACTTCTGGTGAAGTATAAACAACACCAGGAATTATATCATAATTTACGTGGCCCGATTGACCTGCAATAATCTCTGCTACGGCAATACCTTCTTCTTCGGCTTTGTGGGCAAGCATTGGGCCTTTAATTACATCTCCAATTGCATAAATATTATTTACTGATGTTTGTAATTTTTCATTTACTTCAATCTTTCCTTGTTTATCTTTCTTAATTTCCATTTTTGTCAAATTTAATCCTTCTGTGTAAGGCTTTCTTCCAACAGAGACCAAAACTTTGTCAGTTAAAATTGTTTCTTCTTCTGATGTCTTATTGTTTGTAAATAAGACTTCAACTTGATTGCCCTTGTTTCTTACTGCAGTTACTTTTGAATTTAATTTAAATTTAAATCCCTGTTTTGTTAAAATTTTCATAAATTCTAATGAAATTTCTTTATCCATTCCAGGTGTGATGTGATCTAAATACTCTAAAACAGTTACACTTGATCCTAAACGTGACCACACAGAACCCATTTCTAATCCAATATATCCACCACCAATTACTACAAAGTTTTTAGGAACTTCCTTTAAAGCAAGTGCACCCGTTGAAGATACAATATTTTTTTCATCAATTTCTATGCCTGGTAATGAAGTAGGTGCAGACCCTGTTGCAATAACAATATTTTTGGATTTATATGAAGTTTTTTGCTCACCTTCATAGACAACAACATCATTTTTAGAAAATAGGACACCTTTACCTTTAATATACGTAATCTTGTTTTTTTTGAATAAAAATTCAATTCCTTTAGTTAAAACTTGCACTGATTTATTTTTATTGGCCATCATTTTATCTAAATTAAGTTTTAAGCCTGAAAATTCTATTCCTTGTGCGTTAAAATCTTTTTGGGCCTTGTGATAAGACTCAGATAAATTTAGAAGACTTTTAGACGGTATACATCCTACGTTAAGACATGTTCCTCCTAATGTTCCTCTTGATTCTATGCACGCGGTCTTTAAGCCTAATTGTGCTGCTCTAATTGCACACACATATCCACCAGGTCCTCCACCAATAATAATTACGTCAAAATTATTTTCCATAGCTATAAGTTTAAAAATAGTCTTCTAGGATCTTCAAGACACTCTTTTACTATTTTTAAAAAAGAAACGGCTTCTTTTCCATCTACAATTCTATGATCGTATGAAAGGGCAAGATACATAATAGGTCTAATAGATACATTTTTATTAATTGCAACAGGTCGCTCTATAATATTATGCATACCTAATACAGCAGATTGAGGTGGGTTTAAAATTGGAGTTGAAAGCATTGACCCGTAAATACCACCATTAGTAATTGTAAAAGTTCCACCCTGCAAATCATCAATAACGATCTTACCATCTCTTGCTTTTTGCCCAAGCATAGTGATATTTTTTTCTATATTTGCAAAAGACATTTCGTCTGTATTTTTCAAAACAGGAACAACTAAGCCTCTATCTGTTCCAACTGCTATGCTGATATTGTAATAATTTTTATAAACAATTTCATCTCCTTGAATCTCTGCGTTTATGACAGGGTAATTTTTAAGTCCAACAACACAAGCTTTAACAAAGAAAGACATAAAGCCTAATTTAACAGAATATTTTTTTTGAAACTCTTCCTTATGCTCATTTCTCATTAACATTACTGAGCTCATATCGACTTCGTTAAAAGTAGTTAACATAGCTGCGTTATTTTGAGCTTCTTTGAGTCTTTTAGCTATAGTCATTCTTAACCTTGTCATTTTAATTCTTTCTTCAGGTCCGTGGGTAACCTTTCTTTCTGAAGTTTTGGGTTTAGCTCCCATTAATTTTAAAAGATCTTCTTTTAAAACAATTCCATTTTTTCCTGAACCTGTAACGGTACTAAGATTAAAATTAGAATCTTTTGCTAATTTTCTTGCAGCAGGCGATGCAAGATCTGAATTTAAATTTTTTGTAACTTTGAGTTCGTTGTGGGCTTCTGTTAAAATAAATGGTTCTTCTTTAAATTCTTGTTTTTCTTTCTTTTCAGATGATTTTATTTCTATTTTTTTTTCTTTAATAGCGTCCGGTCTTTTTTCTTCGACTATTTCTAGTTTTTTTGATGGTGGAGAATATTTTTTTTCTTCTGGAGCTGAGTTTGTTTCAGAGACTTTTGACTGTGTAATAGTTCCTAGCAAAGCTCCAACGTTTACAGTTTCGCCTTCTTTAACGGAAATTTTTTCTACTATACCATTAGAAGGTGCAGGTACTTCAACGTTAACCTTGTCAGTTTCTAATTCAACTATTGCTTCATCGGCGTTTACTTTATCGCCTTCATTTTTTAACCATTTGGCTACTGTAGCTTCTGTTACAGATTCTCCAAGTACAGGTACTAGTATACGTTCAGACATTAGATAATTTTTCCAACCACCTTTTCTAATATTTCTTTTTGTTGTGCAAGATGTTTGTTGAGATTTCCAGTCGCAGTAGAAGCAGAAGGCCTTCTTCCAATGTATTCGACGTTTTTGTTGCTAAAATTAATGATTTCTAGGGTTCTGTTAATGTAATGGTTAACCGTGTTCCAGGCACCCATATTTTTTGGCTCTTCCTGACACCAGTAAATATCTGCATTTTTGACATATCTTTTTAATTCTTTGCCTAATCTTTTAACAGGAAATGGGTATATTTGTTCTAGACGAATGAAAACAACATTGTCATTTTTTGTTTTTTCTCTCGCGTCTACTAGATCAAAATAAATTTTGCCTGAACAAATAATAACCTTCTTGATTTTATTATCATTTTTAAGCTTAATTAAATTGTATTCACTTGAATAGGCTCGGTCTGGCAAAACTCTATGAAAAGAGGTGTCTTTAGTAAAATCATCTATAGTTGAGACGCATTGTTTGTGCCTCAATAAAGATTTTGGAGTCATAACTATCAGTGGTTTTCTAAACTCTCGTAGCATTTGTCTTCTTAGAGCGTGAAAATAATTAGCTGGTGTTGTGCAGTTTACTACTTGAATATTATCCTGCGCACATAATTGTAAAAATCTTTCTAGCCTTGCTGAAGAATGCTCAGGACCTTGACCTTCATAACCGTGAGGTAATAATAATACTAAACCACTGGCTCTTCCCCATTTAGACTCACCAGAAGTTATAAATTGATCAATAATTATTTGTGCTCCATTAGCAAAATCTCCAAATTGAGCTTCCCACAACACTAAGGTTTCTGGCTCTGACAAAGAGTATCCAAACTCAAAACCTAGTACTGCTAGTTCAGATAAGAGAGTATCTATTACTTCAAATTTTTTTTGGTTTTCTGAAATATTATTTAAAGGAACATACCTTTCGTGACTATCTTGATTTCTAAGAACAGAATGTCTCTGGCTAAAAGTTCCTCTTCCAGAATCTTGACCTGATAATCTCACGGAAAAGCCTTCTCCTAAAAGAGTGCCGAACGCCAAAGCTTCGGCTGTTGACCAGTCAATTGGAAGATTTTCAGTGAACATTCTTTGTTTGTTGTCAAAAATTTTTTTCAATGTTTTGTGAATATTAAAGTTGTTCGGAATGGTTGTGATTTTTTTACCTATTAATTTAATTTTTTCTTTATTGACACCACTTGCTCCTCTTCTATCTTTTCCGGGGGTAGGAATAAATCTTGACCAAACACCGTCAAACCATTTTAACTCTGGTTTGTAGTTTTTTGATTCAATGAACTCCTTTTCTAGGTATGATTTAAAGTTATTTATCTCTTGATCTACTGTTTTTTCCGAAAAAAGACTTTGGTCTACTAATTTTTCAGAATAAATTTTAAGAGTAGTAGGATGAGATTTTATTTTTTTATACATTAATGGTTGTGTAAAAGAAGGTTCGTCACCCTCATTATGACCAAATCTTCTGTAGCAAAACATATCAATTACAACGTCTCGATTAAATTGCTGTCTAAACTCAGTTGCAATCTTAGCGCAATGTACAACTGCTTCTGGATCATCACCATTAACATGTAAAATAGGGGCTTGGGCAATTTTTGCTACTTCACTTGGATACGGTGAGGATCTCGCAAACCTTGGAGATGTTGTAAAACCTATTTGATTATTTACGATAATATGAATTGTTCCTCCTATGTTGTGTCCAGGCAACCCTGACATTGCAAAACATTCGGCAACTATTCCTTGGCCTGCAAAAGCAGCATCCCCATGAATTAGTACCGGTATAACTTTTTTTCTTTCTGGGTCTTTATGAAAAAATTGTTTTGCTCTTACCTGTCCTAACACAACAGGATTAACAGCTTCTAAGTGTGAAGGGTTGTCAGTTAGGCTAATATGAACAACATTGCCATCAAACTCTCGATTCGATGAAGCACCTAAATGATATTTTACATCTCCTTCAAAATCTCTTTTAGCCTCAACCGCACTTCCAAAAAATTCATTAAAAATTGCTTTAAATGGCTTCCCCATAACATTAGAGAGGACATTTAACCGGCCCCTATGAGACATGCCGATCTTAATTTCTTTTACACCCAGATTGCCTCCTCTCTTTATTATTTGCTCTAGCGCTGGTATTAAAGATTCCCCTCCGTCTATTCCAAACCTTTTTGTGCCTACAAATTTAACATGTAAATATTTTTCAAAACCTTCTGCTTCGATAATCTTATTAAGAATTGCTTTTTTTCCATTTTCTGTAAAAGTAACTTCTTTTTCTGGACCTTCTATTCTATCTCTGATCCAATTTTTTTCATCTGGATCTCCCATGTGCATAAACTCATAACCTATATTTCCGGAATAGGTTTTTTTTAATATGCTGATTATTTCTGAAAGTTTTGCTTCTTGTAATCCTAAGACTCCATCTAAAAAGATTTTTTTTTCCAAATCATTTCTAGTAAAACCATATGTTTCAGGTTTTAGTTCAGGGTGTTCTTCTTTTGTCATTAATCCCAAAGGATCAAGGTTGGCGACTAGATGTCCTCTAATTCTATAGGCTCTAACTAGCATTATAGCTCTTATAGAGTTTTTTGCAGACTCTTCTGTTAAAGCAAGATCAGGAGTTTTTTCATCTTCTAAAATTTTTTCTTCTAATAGTTCTGTTAAATTTAAATTATCTTTTTTAATTTTTTTTTTTGGAGCCCAACTAGGTCCTTTTAGTGTTTTAGAAATAATTTCTTGATTTTCATTAAGACCATCAAAAAATTCCTTCCAACCTTCGGGCAGTTTGCTTGGGTCTTTTAAGTACTCTGAGTAAAATTCTTCTATAAAAACAGAATTATTTCCAGCTAGAAATGAAGTTTTTTTAAATATGTTATTATCTTGAGACGATGACATTTTAATATCTCATAATAAC
>MDTF01011226.1_pt1 | contig 19092 bp, 24 predicted proteins | sample 811191 | NCBI WGS metagenome assembly MDTF01 (sample SAMN05326649, study PRJNA326480) | marine metagenome | isolation source: seawater | place: Southern Ocean | collected 2011 | reverse complement strand
TGACTAAAGAGCCGGATGCAGCTACTCAGAGAATGGTTGATGAAACAAGAATACCTACTGGTAAAGCTATCTTGGGTAAACAACACTAGTAATAAAATATAAAAAATTAAAGGGACGATTTTTCGTCCCTTTTTTTTTGTTCAAAAAATGATATCTTAATATTATGATACCGACTTGGATAATAGTTTTAGATTATTTGCTTGGAATGATAATGTGGACCTTAATTGGTAGAGCCTTTATGAATATATTTCAAAGAGAAGATTCTTCTTTTTTCTTTATGAAAGTTTTTGTAAAATATACCAATCCTATTATCAGGCTATTTAAATTCATAACCCCAAGCTTTCTATTTGGTCCCTTTATTGCACTTTATGTAGCTTGGTTTTTTTACTTGTTTAGGTTTTATGCAATGCCTTATTTGTTGGGTTATGATGTTTGGGGTATGCTTGCTTTTCCATTGGAAAGTGATTTTTCTAGACAACTTTATCGTTTGTTTAATTAGTTATTTTTTTTTTGACAAAATTACTGATTAAAATATAAATAAATGTATGGCCTCATTAATAAAAATATCCCCTTCTATTCTCTCTGCCAATTTTAGTAAGTTAGGTGAGGAAGTGGTGTCTCTAGAAAAAGCTGGAGCTGATTACATTCACATAGATGTAATGGATGGACACTTCGTACCAAACATCACTATTGGACCAAGTGTGATAAAAAAAATTCGTCCATTAACAAAAAAAATATTTGATGTTCATTTAATGATTGAAAAAGTCGATAATTTTATAAAAGATTTTGCAAATGCAGGATCAGATATTATTACTTTTCATCCAGAAGCAACTAATGACATAGGGAAAACTATTAGTTTAATTAAAGATCAAGGAAAAAAAGTAGGAGTTTCACTAAAACCGAATTCGAGTATAGAATTAATAAAGAATTGTTATGAAGAAATAGATTTAATTTTGATAATGAGTGTCGAACCGGGTTTTGGAGGTCAAAAGTTTATCCCGGAAGTATTGGTAAAATTAAGAGAAATAAAAAAAATAATTGTGAGAAAAAAGCTTAATATTGATATTGAAATTGACGGGGGTATAAATTTTGAAAACTGCAAATTGGCAAAGGAGGCGGGGGCAAATATTTTAGTATCAGGTTCCACAATATTTAAAGAAAATAACGGAGATTTAAAAAAGAATATAGACTTACTAAGAACAAATTAATAAATGCCATACTTAAAAAGTACCTACTTTTACTTTTTAGCATCAAAGATTAATTTAATTAAAATGGTAAAGAAAATTTTCTTTACAACAGACTATTATAACAAATCTCTAAAAACGAAAATTCCTTTAAAGTTTTATTTTTTTCCAAACCCTTTTCTACTTTCTTCTATTACAAATTATAAAAATTTTTCATTTAATATAACTGATATTGACATAAATAATTTTTGGAACAAGCAAAAGTCAGATTTTGAGGAGAAGAAAATTAATAGTTTTTTGTGGCTAAATCTAATAGATAGAAAAAATGACGGGATAATAATAAAAAAAATAATCTCTAATTGGATACATAAAAATAATAAATATAAAAAAACAATATGGGAAAGTTCTATAATTAGTAAAAGAATCATAAGTTGGATATTGAACTCGGAGTTTATATTTACTAATACCGATGTTTATTTTAAAGAAAATTTTTTACAATCTATTATTATTCAGACTAATCACTTAAAAAATAATATCAAATTTGAAAAAAATGATTCAAAAAAAATAGAAATTTTAACATCAATTTTATTGTCTGGCCTAGTGTTTAAGGAATACAAAGAAAATTTTGATTTAGCTATGAAAGAATTAGAAAGCTTGATTGAAAAGTTTTTTGACAAAGATGGTTTCCCAAATAGTAGAAATCCTAATCATCTACTAAAATTTTCTAAATATTTAATTCTTATTAAAGAATGTACAAAGGATGCCCAACTATATGTGCCAGATTTTTTGGAAGAGATAATAGAAAAGAATTTAAGCTGCTTAAAAAATGTCACAACTCCTGAATCTAAAATGCCATTATTCAATGGAGGAACTGATATGGAAGTTTCTGAATACTTTAACTATGTTAATAATTTAAATTATAAAATTAAATCATCCAAATCAACTGTAGGTGGCCTAAGTATTTTAAAACACAAAAAAAATATAGTTTTTTTTGATGTTGGGCCTCCACCTAAAAAAAATTATTCAAGAGCGTATCAATGCGGCCCTTTATCATTTGAATTTTATAACAATAAAAAAAAAATCATTACTAATTGCGGCTTTGGGTATAATATATCAAAAAAGGCAATGTTACTTAGTAGACTCACATCTGCACAATCTACATTATCTTTAAATGACACTTCTGTGTTAAAATTTGAAAGAGATAAACTTATTAATAAAGCATTTGGAAATTCTATAAAAGATTCTTTTAAAGTTTCCAATTTAAGCTTTGTAGAGGACGAAAATAAAATAGAATCTAAAGCTTCACATAATGCCTACGAGAACTTATTTGGCTACATTCACAAAAGAGAAATTTTAATTAACAAAATAAATGAAAATCTTGAAGGTAGAGATGAGTTAATGATGAAGGGTGATGCTCAAATTATTAAATATAATATTAGATTTCATTTGTCGCCAGGTATTGAAGCAATACATACTATGGGTGGTAACAATATTCTTATTAAAATTGATAAAAATAAATCACTTATTTTTTCTTCAAAAAATGAACTTTTATCGATAGAAAAAAGTATATTTTTAGGTGGGAATAAAATATTAAATAATCTTTGTATTACATTATCTGGTAGTTTGAATGATAATAAAATAATAAATTGGAAAATTAAAAAAAATATTAATTAATGCTTTGTAAAATAAAAAATTCTTTAATCTCCGTCTCGGATAAGACAGATTTACCTAAAATTTTAAAAACTCTTAAAAAGTTTAATGTTAATATTATAAGTTCCGGTGGGACCTATAAATCAATAAAAAAATTGGGCTATAATTGTACCGAAGTTTCGACATTTACTAAATTTAATGAAATGCTTGATGGCCGAGTCAAAACTTTACATCCAAAAATTCATGCAGGGATACTTAACGACAGGTCCAATAAAAAACACAAAAAAGAAATGAGTACCCGCAACTTTACCTCGATAGATTTAATAATTGTAAATTTTTACCCTTTTCAAAAAGTTGTAAATAGCTCTAAAAATAACAAAAATATAATTGAAAGTATTGATATTGGTGGCCCGACTATGGTGCGAGCTGCAGCTAAAAACTTCAAAGACGTCTCAATAATTACAAACAAAGATGACTATCCTTCGTTGATAAATGAAATGGAGAAAAACAATGGAAAAACATCTTTAAAATTTAGAGAATATTTATCTAGTAAAGCTTTTGGTTTAACAGCCTATTATGATGCAATGATAGCTAATTGGTTTAATGAAAAATTGAACATCAGCTTTCCAGAGAGAAAAACAATCTTTGGAAAAAAATTTAATCAATTAAGATACGGTGAAAACCCTCACCAAAAAAGCTCTATTTATATTAATGATTATAATGACTCGGAAACTGGGCTGAAGCAGTTGAATGGTAAAGAACTCAGTTATAATAACTATAATGATATTTTTTCATCTTTAGATATTCTTCTTACATCTAATAGGAATCCAACAACTGTAATTGTAAAACATGCAAATCCATGTGGTGTTTCAGTCAATAAATCGGCCCTGACATCGTTTAGAAATGCTTTTGCTTGTGACCCTATAAGTTCTTTTGGTGGTGTAATAGCGTGTAATTTTAAAATGAATAGTATTGTAGCAAATGAAATTAATAAAAATTTTATAGAGGTTGTTCTTGCTAAAGGTTTCGATCCGCAGGCATTAAAGATATTGACAAAAAAAAAGAATTTAAGAATAATAGATATTACTAAATATAAGCAAAAAAATAAATCTAATGTAAAAATTTTTAATAATTCTTTTTTAATACAAGAAAAAGATAAAATTATTTTTAAAAGAAAAGATTTGAGATTCGTTACTCATAAAAAACCAACTAAGTCTGAAATAAAAGAAATCGAGTTTGCATTTAATATTTGTAAATTTGTTAAATCAAATGCTATAGTTTTAACTAACAATTTTTCAACAATAGGTATCGGCGCAGGACAATCTAGTAGATTGGATAGTTGTAAAATTGCTACGCAAAAAGCAAAAAAATTTCAGCCAAAAAAAATTAAAGCTTCAATTGCTGCTTCAGATGCCTTTTTCCCATTTGCAGATGGAATTAAAACTCTAATATCTGCTGGAGTAAAAATAATTGTTCAACCAGGTGGATCAATAAAAGACCACGAGGTTATAAAAGTTGCTAATAAAGCTAATATCAAAATGATATTAACTGGAACAAGACATTTTAATCATTAGTTATATTTGATCTATTTTAGATGCCAGAATAAAATCACTTTCTGCCAATCCTTTAATGGCATGTGTAAATATTTTAATTCTTGCATATCCCCATCCAAACAAAATATCTGGATGATGGCCCTCTGTTTCTGCAATCGCGCCAACTTTAATTATAAATTTTTGACTTTCTATAAAATTTGGAAATTTAAATTCTTTTTCTAAATAATAGTTTTTATCATCATTATTTTTAACGTCCCAGTCATCTACTTTTTTTAAATATTTATGAATTTCAGTAATATCAAAAGGAATCGTATTTCCATCGCAAGACGTACATTTTTTTTTATATAGTTCGCACATTTTATCTTATCTATACTTTAATATTAATTCTTTTAATTTATTTGCATCGGGCTTTAATGGAGCGGGCAAAGGGATTCGAACCCTCGACCTTCTCGTTGGCAACGAGACGCTCTACCACTGAGCTATGCCCGCAATTAAGCCAGTATAATACATTAAATTTGATTAGGTCAACATGAATAAAATGCCCCTTGGTTAATTAAGATTTTCTAATATACTAAATTTATGAATGATACGTTTCCGCAATTAATACCTGTTTTCCCCTTGTCTGGAGTCATATATTTTCCAAAAACTAATCTGCCTTTAAATATATTTGAGAAACGTTACTTAGACTTAATCAATGATAGTTTAAAAAAAGATAAACTTTTGGGAATGGTTCAATCAAAAAATGATGGAGAAAAAGTTTATAATATTGGATGTCTAGGAAAAATAAATGACTTCCGGAAAACTGGCGACGGAAGAATTGTTGTCAACTTGACTGGCTTAACACGATTTGAGATTGTAAAGGAAATCAATAACACTAAGCTGTATCGAGAGTTTGAGGTTAATTATGATAAATTTAAAAATGATTTATTTTCTAATAAACCTATAAATGACGAAAAAGTTAAAATTTTATTTAATAATTCTAAAATATTTTTAAATAAATACGGAATTATTTTAAACTGGAAAGAACTAGAAAAATTAGAGTTAAATCAAAGAATTAATACATTGGCCATGATTACTCCCATTTCTAACGAAGAAAAACAAAAGTTACTTGAAACGATTAGTTTAGAGGAAAAAATTCAAACGATGCTAGATATAACAGAGTTTTATTTGCACGAAACTGCATTTTCTCAAAATACTTTACAATAAATTAATTAGTTTTGTTCATTGAGTCAAAAAAATCAGCATTGTTTTTCGTATTTTTTAACTTTGAAATTAAAAATTCTATTCCATCCATGGTTCCCATTGGACTTATAATTCTTCTTAGTACGTTCATTTTTGACAATTCATCTTTTTCAAATAACAATTCTTCTCTTCTTGTTCCAGATCTCGTGATATCAAGAGCTGGGTAAATTCTCTTATCTGCTACTTTCCTGTCTAAAATTAACTCTGAATTACCTGTGCCTTTAAATTCTTCAAAAATTACTTCATCCATTCTCGAACCTGTATCAACAAGAGCGGTCGAAATAATAGTAAGTGATCCTCCTTCTTCAACATTTCTTGCTGCCCCAAAAAATCTTTTTGGTCTTTGAAGAGCATTTGCATCGACACCCCCTGTTAAAACCTTCCCTGAACTTGGTATTACAGCGTTATATGCTCGTCCAAGTCTAGTTATAGAATCCAACAATATAACGACATCTTTTTTGTGTTCGACTAATCTTTTTGCTTTTTCGATTACCATTTCTGCAACAGCTACGTGTCGTGATGCTGGTTCATCAAATGTGGATGCTACTACTTCTCCTTTTACAGATCTTTGCATGTCTGTTACTTCCTCTGGTCTTTCATCAATAAGCAGAACCATTAAAAAACATTCTGGGTGGTTTGCCGTAATTGACTGAGCAACATTTTGTAATATTATAGTTTTACCCGCTCGTGGTGGCGATACGATTAAGGCCCTCTGTCCTTTGCCTATTGGACTTACCAAATCTATTAGTCTTGCTGTGTTGTCTGGATTCTTTTCAATTTTGGTGGTCTCGGTTTCTAGCTTAATCCTTTCATCTGGATATAGAGGGGTTAAATTATCAAATGCAATTTTATTTCTAACTTTCTCTGGTTCTTCATAATTAATTTTATTTACCTTAAGTAATGCAAAATATCTTTCTGCATCTTTTGGGCCTCTAATTTCTCCTTCTACTGAATCTCCTGTTCTAAGGCCAAATCTTCTTATTTGACTAGGGCTTACATAAATATCGTCTGGCCCAGGCAAATAGTTTGATTCGATTGCTCTGAGAAATCCAAATCCATCTTGCAAAACTTCAAGAACACCTATAGCTGTAATTTGTTCATTTTTTTCAGCTAATTTTTTTAAAATTGCAAATAATATTTCTTGTTTTCTTAATGTACTTGGATTTTCAATCCCAAGTTTTTCAGCTTCAGAAATTAATTGTGCTGGGTTTTTTTTCTTTAATTCTTGTAGGTTCATTTGATTGTTTGATTAGTAGGAAAGTATAACAAATATATGTCTTTTTAAAAAATTTTCAAGCTTTATAAAGGCTTAAATACAACAACAAACACTATAAAGATGAGTAAAATTGTTGGAACCTCATTAATAATTCTGTAAAATTTGGATGATTTTTTATTTTGATCTAACTTAAAAGCTTTAATGCATGTACCTAAGTAAAAATGATAATAAGTCAATATTAGTACTAAAATCATTTTAATTTGTAACCAAAGTTCTGAAAAAGCTGTGAAACCTAAACTGTGTATTAATAACACACCAAAAATCCAAGAAAAGATCATCGATGGCATCATGATGTAATTGAACAATTTTTTTTCCATTGTTTTAAATGTTTCTTTTTGATCTTGATTATCACCAGTTTCTGAATGGTAAACGAAAATCCTAGGAAGATATAAGAGGCCTGCCATCCAAGAAATTACAGATATTAAATGTAAAGATTTAAATAATAAATAAAGATTCATTTTATTTTGTAATTAGATGTTTTGTAACAAGTGTTTCTATTAAATTTATATGGTCATCATTATCGTTGAGACACGGAATTATATCAAAATTTGTACCTCCATTTTTTACAAAACTTTCTTTTCCCTGAATAGCTATTTCTTCTAAAGTTTCAACACAATCTGATGCAAAGCCTGGACATAGAACTAATATATTTTTCTTCCCGTCGCTCGGTAAAGACTCCAGCGTTTTATCGGTATAGGGTTTTAGCCATTCACTTGGTCCAAATCTTGACTGGAAAGATGTCTCAACAAGAATGTCGTTAAATTTTTCTTTAATTAATCTTGTAGTTTTTTGGCAATAACATTGGTAAGGGTCGCCCTTGTCAAAATATTTTTTTGGTATGCCGTGATAAGAAGCTAATATCAAATCTGGTTTCCATTTAATCGTATCTATTTTCTTTTTAATACTATTGACTAAAGCCTCAATGTAAAGTGGCTCACTTTCGTAATGTGGTATGATTTGAAGACTTGGCTGCCATCTCATTTTCATTAAACATCTATAAACTTCATCACAAACGGTGGCGGTAGTTGCTGCAGCATATTGCGGATATAAAGGTAAGATGATTATATTTTCGCAACCTCTTTCTTTAAGTAAATCTAACTTACTTGATATACTCGGATTCCCATATCTCATTGCATAATCAATAATAACATCTTTAATTTTCATTTTTTCGTTCAATTTTTGTGATTGTTTTTTTGTGTAATATCTTAATGGTGATTCATTGGTTTCCTCGAACCAAATTTGTTTATACGCATGGGCTGTTTTGGAGGGCCTAAGAGTTAAAATGAACAAGTTTAAAATTATTTTCCACAAAAAAGGATTCACCTCAATAACTCTTTTGTCTGATAAAAATTCTTTAAGATATTTTCTTATGTCCCACCAGCTTGTTGAGTCTGGTGTTCCTAGGTTTATCAATAGAACCCCTGTTTTTCCAAATTTTATTTCAGGGTGATCTTTTTTTAATTTCATTTTATTTATAATTTCTAACAAACTCAACTAGCTTTGCTATTGTAGTCGGGTCTGTTTCTGGAAGTACGCCATGACCTAAGTTAAATATGTATGGATAATTTTTAAAAATCTCAAGATATTTGCTAGCTTCTTCAAATATATTTTTTTCGTTCATTAATAATATTTTTGGGTTCATTCCTCCTTGTAGACATATATTGTTTAAATTATCTTTTGCCCATTGTGGGTCGACGTTATAATCGATGTTCAGTCCGTCGGGATTTACCTCCTTAAGAAATTTTGAATAGCCATCTTTTAAACCTTTGGGAAAACAAATTACAGGAACATTTATACTTTTACAGTATTGAACAAGTTTTTTATTCGGTGTAAAACAAAAATCATTTATATATTTTTCTGGCAATAGGCCGGCCCAAGAATCAAATATTTGTACTATATTTGCGCCAGCATTAACTTGATTCTCAATATGAATTTTTAGATATTCATTTAATTTTTTTAGAATAATTTTTATTTCATCTTTTTTTTTTTCCAGGAGGTCAAGATCTATGCTGTCTTTATTTTTTTTTAAACCCAGCATGTACACAACGAGTGTCCACGGCGCACCAACGAAAGATATCAAATCTTTATCTTTAGAAAGATTTTTTCTAGTCTTAGCAATCGCGTTATAAACTGGTTTTAATTTTTTTTTAAAATTTATATTTTGTTCTTGTTGCACTTGTTTAATGTTAATTTTAGATAATATTGGACCTTCATTTTTAATAAATTTAACATCTTGTCCCAAGGCATATGGAACCATCAATATATCTGAAAAAATTATAGCTGCGTCTAAATTAAATCTTTTAATAGGTTGGAGAGTTATTTCTGAACTTAAGTTGCTATTTAAACACAATTTAACAAAATCTTTATTTTTTGATCTAATCGCTCTAAACTCAGGTAAATATCTTCCTGCTTGTCTCATAAACCAAACAGGCTTACAAGAATTATTTTTATTTATTAAACAATCTGTTAATTTATTCATTTATATTAATAATTATATATTTATAAGTGTATTATTTGTAATAGGTCATGTTTGTAAGTGATATAAGTATTTATACATACTTTTACACATTTTATTCATAAAAAAAGATCTAAAAACCCAATAATTTTGCCATTTATAAAAACTTACCCTCAATCACTTTAAAGTATTATTATTTATATCAAGATATAATAAAATGTCAGAACTATGTTAATTAGTGTGAATAATTTTTTAAAGTTGATAATAATTATGTATAAAAAAAAGTTATAAGAAAAATATTAACAAACTTATGTCCGAAAAATACAATGTATATTTAATTTCTGATTCAACCGGAGAGACATTAGATAGAATATTTTTATCACTTAAGTCCCAATTCTCAAATTTTGAGTATAAAAAAAAAGAGTTTGTCTTTATCAGAACAGAACAACAAATTGATAAAATTATCGACGAATGTGATAAGTTGGACAAAGTAATTCTTCTGTATACGATAGTTGAAACAAAGCTAGCAAAATATATTGCAAACAAAAGTGAATCTAAAAATATTCCTTGTTTTGGTATTCTTGGTAACTTAATTCTGACTTTTTCTAAGCTTCTTAATCAAAAAGCATCACACACACCAAGTGCACAACATGTATTAGATGATGATTATTACAAAAGAATAGAAGCAATTCAATTCACAATGGCCCATGATGATGGGAAGAAAACAGAGGACGTAAACGATTCAGATATAATTTTATTAGGTGTTAGTAGAACCAGTAAAACTCCAACAGCTATTTATTTAGCTAATAGAGGCTATAAAACTATGAATATTCCGTTAGTTCTAGAACAAAAGCTTCCAGACAAAGTTAAAGAAAAAAACCTAAAACCCTGTGTAGTTGGTTTGTATGCTGATCCATCACGATTATCGGATATTAGAAGAAATAGACTGACAATAATGAATGAAACTAATTTACCAACATATACAGATTTAGACGCAATAGCTTTTGAGGTTGAAAAATCTAAAAAGTTGTTTAAAAAAAATAATTGGCCGACAATAGACGTAACAAGAAAGTCTGTTGAGGAAACAGCCGCATCCATAATAAAAATATATGAAATAAGTAAAAAAAAATGAATATTATTCTTGCATCAAAAAGCGGCGTAAGAAAAAAAATTTTGGAAGAGCATAAAATTGAATGCAAAGTTGTTCACTCAAATGTAGACGAAGATTCAGTCAAAGAATCTCTAATTGATGCCGGCGCCAACCCATTAGAAATTTCAAAAAATTTAGCAGAGCTTAAGTCAAATAAGGTAAGTTGCAACTACCCTGATCAGCTGGTGCTAGGGGCCGATAGTGTAATTTCTCTCAATAATGAAATAATTAATAAACCACAAGATAGAAATGAAGCCCTGAGTATTTTAAAAAAACTAAATAATAAAATTCATTATTTAATTAGCTCAGTTTGTGTATCTAAAAATGGGGCCATGATATGGAATCACTCTGACACTTCTGAGTTAAAAATGAAACATCTTCAGGAAGAAGAATTAATTAGTTATTTAGAAAAAGTTAAAACAGAAACTCTTCTTGCATATGGAGTTTATCAAATAGAGGCGGGTGGCTTGAATTTGTTCGAAAAAATTGAAGGTGATAGAAATTCAATAATGGGTTTACCTATAAAAGAAATAATAAAGTATATTGGTCAATATAAAAATGGAAAATAAAAAATATGCTATAATCGGAAAACCATTATCGCATTCCTTGTCACCAATTTTACATAATTATTGGTTTAAAAAATATAAATTAAAATCCGAATATTCTTTATTAGAAATAAATGAAAATGAAATTGAAAGCACAATTGAAAAAATTAGAAGTAAAAAGATTCACGGTATAAACATAACCCTTCCATATAAACAAAAGATAATACCTTTTGTAGATAAATTAGTTAATGATGCGGAAAAAACCAAGTCAGTTAACACCATATACTTGGACCAGGACAACAATATAGTAGGAGAAAATACTGATGTATATGGACTGCAGTCTGGTTATTTTAAGCAATTAATAAATAAAAATTCTAATAGAAAAACAGTTTTAGTGATTGGAGCAGGAGGTGTGGCACCATCGGTGCTTATTGCTTTGGAGAAATCAGGCATAAAAAATATTTCTTTAATTAATAGAACATATGATAGAAGTCTTTTTTTAAAAAAGAGATTTCCGAAAATACAAATTTTAAAGTGGGAAAACTTACAATCTTGTATTAAAAATTTTGATATTATAATCAATGCTACAAGTTTAGGTTTAAAAGGAGGCCAGGAATTCAAGGTAAGGTTTGAGAATATTAAAAGAAATGCAGTATTTATTGACACTATTTATAATCCTTTAAAAACTAAAACTATAAGTTTTTTAGAATCTTCTCATGTTAAGGTTTTTAATGGCCTCGATATGTTTCTTTATCAAGGACAAAAATCTTTTTATTTATGGAATAAAATTAATCCAGAAATAAATGACGACATCATAAATATTTTAATAGATAGGTTAAAAACTCAATGATTAAAATAGGTATCACCGGTTCATTATCATCTGGCAAATCTACTGTGTGTAAGTTTATTTCAAAAAAAAAATATTCTAAATTCAGTGCAGATGGCCAAGTAAATGAATTATACAAAAATAAAAAATTTATTAATGTCTTGTGTAAAAAAATGAAAATTCCAATCTCAAAAAATATAAAAAAAGTAATTAAGAAAATTATTCAAAATGATAAAAAAAAAATAAGTGTTCTAGAAAAAATAATACACCCAGAGGTAAGAAAAAAAATGTTTAACTTTATTAAAAAAAATAAAAATAAAAACATCATTTTAGAAATACCTCTTTTAATTGAAGGTAATCTTAGTAGTTTATTTGATAAAATAATATTTGTTGATGCAAGCAAATCAATAAGAATTAAAAGATATGTTAAAAGGGGAGGTACAAAAAAAATGTTTAATTTCCTAGATAAAAGGCAACTTAGCCCAAGAAAAAAAATAAAGTTTTGCCACCATGTTGTAAAAAATAATCAAAACTTAGAAAAATTAAAAAATAGCGTAAAATATTTGGACATATAAATGATTGAGATTTTTTTAGATATAGAAACCACAGGACTTTCTTTTAATGGAGGTGATAAAATAGTTGAAATTGCTTGCATAGAAACTAATGATATGATTCCAACGAGTAAAACGTTTCATAAACTAATCAATCCTCAAAGGAATGTGCCTCAAGAGGCATTTAAAATCCATGGTTTTTCCAATGAATTTCTTAAAACTAAAGAAACTTTTAACTTAATTGCTGACGAATTTTTAGAATTTATCAAAAATAAAACCTTAATAATTCATAATGCTACTTTTGATGTTGGCTTTTTAAACCATGAATTGAAACTACTTAAAAAAGACGTTATCAAAAAAGAAAATATTATAGATAGTTTAGAACTTGCCAGAGGTAAATTTCCAGGTTCTCCTAACTCACTGGATGCTCTCTGTAGAAAATTTAATATAGATTTATCTAAAAGAATTAAACACAATGCAATTTTAGATTGCCAGTTATTAAGAGAAGTATACATTAATTTGCTGGGTGCAAAAGAACCAAAGTTATTGTTTTCAGAAGAAAAAACTTTATTTACCAGCGAAAAAAATATTGGGAAGTCCGTCGAATATTGTAAAGAAATTATTCTACCAAACAATAGTGAGATAGATGATCATAAGAAATTGCTAAAAACTGAAATTAAAAAAAATTTTTATTGAATTATTCGTTGTTCATATAGTTTTCTAAAATCTACATTATCATCAATTTTAATGTCTTTAAATCCAGATTTTTCAAATAAAAATATAAAACTCTTTCTCAAGTCAGAATAGATTTCGGTAGGAATTTTAATTAAGATAATTTCTTCTAATTTTTTTTTATCATTATTAAAAGCACTAATTTCTACAATTGTTGAAAATATTATTTTTGCATTAATATTTTCGAAATTTTCTTTTGTAGGACTCAAGGCCAAACTTGTTTCAACTTCAACAATTTTTTCTTTAAATTGATTGCTTTTAATATCTATGTTTATTTTATAATTTGAAATATTTTCAGCTAAAAGAAAAAAAGTTTTAGGATTTGGAATTTCAAAATCAACTTTTTTTAAATATTTTCCAATAATTTTATAATTCATCTTTTTTTTTCTCTTCTATTATTTCCGCTTCTATCGGTTCATTATTCGATTTTACACTGTTGTCATAGTTTTTTTTAAATAATGAGTTGATTATAAATTTTCTTGTAAACGGAATTAATAATAAGAAGCCAAGTGTGTCAGTAATAAAACCAGGCAATATTAGAAAAAATGCGGCAATTGCTATAGAGGCACCTGAAAGCATTTCATATACAGGAGCCTTGTTCTGGTAGATGTTTTTTACTCCGGATTTAATTGTATTCAATCCTTCTATTTTTGCAAAATAAATGCCGACAATAGCAGTAAAGAAAACTAACATAATGGTATTAATCGCACCTAATAGTTGACCAATTTTGATCAATACTATGATTTCTAATGTTGGAATACCGATAATTATTAAAAATAATGAGTTCATTTGCCTATTACAAAAATATATTATTAATGTATATTTATCAAACAATGAATAACAATTTTGGTTATATTGATATAATTCTACTTGCAATGATCGCCGGATTTATAATTCTTCGGCTAAGAAACATTTTAGGCAGAAAAACTGGACATGATAACAAGAATTTTACTAGCTTTAATGAAAAAAACTTTGAAGATTTTAACAAAAAAGAGGTAAGTAAAGAAAAATCATCTGCTGATCAATTAGAGGGAGTAAAAAAAGATGAGTTTCTTAAAGGAGCGGAAATTGCCTACGAAAACATAATTATTGCTTTTGCAAAAGGAAATCAGGCAGAACTAAAAGATTTGTTAACAAAAGATATGGCAACAAATTTCGATCAAGCAATCATACAAAGAAATAAAGATAATATTAAGTCGAATTTAACTTTCGTCGGTATGAAAAGTTCAAATTTAGAAAAGTTTGAAAAAATTAAATCTGAACTATCGGCAACAGTAAAATTTGTTTCTGAAATAATATCTACCAAAAAAGATAAACTAAACAATATAATCGAAGGAAACCCAGATAAAATAAAAACTGTTACTGATTATTGGAAGTTTACAAAAAATTCGCAAAATAAAAATCCCAACTGGTATCTTTCTGAAATTATCACCAAGTAGTGAAAAAAGAAGATAAAATTTCTGATTTAGATAAAAAGGAATGGGAAGAATATATAAAAAATCCAAAAGACTTGTTTGATAAAGAAATTTCAAAAAAAACATCTGTAAAAAAAAATAGATTTAAATTTGATTTACATGGTTATTCTTTATTAGAAGCAAATAAAAAAGTTGTTGATGTTATCAATTATTGCTTAAATAACGACTATAATGAAATATTACTAATAACTGGAAAAGGCTTACATTCAAATACTGATAAAGATACATTCGTCTCTAAAAATTTAAGTAAATTAAGATATTCAATTCCTGACTACTTAAAAAACAATTTAGAAATTTCACAAAAAATTGAAAGTTTTTCAGCAGCTAGCATAGAAGATGGGGGAGACGGGGCGATATTAGTGAAATTAAAAAAATTATAATATAAACTTAGATAGGTCAGTATCTTTTACTAAATCTCCCAAATTCTTTTTAACATAAGCTTCATCTATTACTATTATTTCACCCGCTCTATCAGTTGCATTAAAACTAATATCCTCAAGAACTTTTTCTATTATTGTATGCAATCTTCTTGCCCCTATATTTTCAACGGATGAATTTACTTCATAGGAAAGTTTAGCTAATAAATCTATACCGTCTTCTGTAAATTTTAGTTCTACATCTTCCGTTTTTAATAGAGCCTTATATTGCTTAATTAAACTATTATCCGGCTCTTTAAGAATACGCTTAAAATCCTCTTCATTAAGAGCGCTTAATTCTACTCTAATTGGCAGCCTACCTTGTAACTCTGGTAATAAGTCAGAAGGTTTAGCAAGTTGGAATGCCCCTGATGCGATAAATAAAATATGATCAGTTTTTATGGGTCCGTGTTTAGTATTTACTGTAGTCCCCTCGATCAAGGGTAGCAGGTCTCTTTGAACACCTTCTCTAGACACGTCGCTACCACCTCTATCTCCTCGTGCAGATACCTTGTCTATTTCATCTAAGAATACTATTCCGTTTTCCTCAGTAAATTTTTTTGCTTCTTTAATAATTTTATCTTCTTCGATCATCTTATCTGACTCTTGGGCAATTAAAATATCATATGACTCCTTTACATCAATTTTCTTTTTTTTCCCTTTCTTGCCTCCAATTGATTTGCCTAATATTTCACCTATGTTAACCATACCCACATTAGCCCCAGGCATACCTGGAATTTCAAAACTTTGCATGTTCCCAGAATTTTCATTTACTTCAATTTCAATTTCATTTTTATCTAGATCTCCATTTCTTAACCTTTTTCTAAAACTTTCTCTTGTAGCAACACTTGCTTTGGGTCCAACAAGAGCATCTAAAACTTTTTCCTCAGCTGATTGTTGTGCTTTTACTTTTACTTCTTTTCTTTTTTTATCTCTTTCCATAGTTATAGCTATTTCAATTAAATCTCTAATTATCTGTTCAACATCTCGACCTACATAACCAACTTCTGTAAATCTAGTTGCCTCAACTTTAATAAATGGAGCCTGAGCTAATTTAGATAGTCTTCTTGATATTTCTGTTTTGCCAACACCTGTTGGGCCAATCATTAGTATATTTTTAGGAAGAACTTCATCTTTTATATCATCTTTTATAGCTTGTCTTCTCCACCTATTCCTTAAAGCAACTGCAACAGCTTTCTTGGCTTCATTTTGTCCAATTACATATCTGTCCAATTCAGAAACTATTTCTCTTGGTGATAAAGCACTTACTCTAGACTTTGATTTTTTATTTTGATTTTTTACAATATTTAAATTTGTAACTTTTTTATTACCAGACATGATTAAACTTTTTCTATCGTAATATTGTTATTTGTGAAGACGCAAATTTCTGATGCAATCTTTATAGATTTTCTTACTATTTCTTCTGCACTTAAGTCTGTTTCCATCAATACTTTTGCTGCAGCTAAAGCAAAATTTCCACCAGAGCCTATTCCAATAATTCCATCTTCAGGTTCTAGCACATCACCTGTGCCAGATATAATAAAACTATTTTCCTTATCGGCTACAGCCATTAATGCCTCAAGTCTTCTAAGGTATTTGTCGCTTCGCCAATCCTTTGCTAATTCAACAGCTGCCCTTGGAAGGTTTCCTGCGTGCTTTTCAAGTTTTGCTTCTAACCTTTCAAATAATGTTAACGCATCAGCGGTCGATCCAGCAAATCCTGCAATAACCCCTCTTTTTTCTATTTTTCTTACTTTTTTTGCTTTGCTTTTTAAGATGGTATTACCAAGGCTAACTTGGCCATCACCAGCAACAACTGTTTCTTTATTTTTTCTCAATAAAACGATGGTAGTACCATGCCATTTTTCAGCTGTATTCATAATGTTTAATGTGGAGACTAATTTGATTTCTTCAATAGCTATTTTGGATTTATTGATAAAAAGTGTAATTAATTATATATTTTATATTAATTCTAAGCAATTTTATGAAAAGAAAAGCAAAAATAATAAGAAAAACTAACGAAACTAATATTGTCGTAAATGTTGATATTGATGGAAAAGGCAAATACGACATAAAAACTGGAATTGGTTTTTTAGACCATATGCTTGAACAGCTTTCAAAACACTCCTTGATTGACATATCACTAAAAGCCAAAGGTGATACGCATATCGATCTCCATCACACTACTGAAGACACAGGAATAGCTATTGGTGAAGCTATAAAAAAAGCCGCAGGAAGTCGCAAAGGAATTAAAAGGTATGCTTCAACAATAATACCAATGGATGAAACTTTAAGTAGAGTTTCTTTAGATATTTCCAATAGACCATATCTAATTTGGAAATTGGATCTTAAAGTTGAAAAATTAGGAGAAATGGATACAGAACTTTTTAAAGAATGGTTTCAAGCTTTTTCACAATCAGCAGGCATAACCTTGCATGTTGAAAACATTTATGGTGAAAATAGTCATCATAAAATAGAGTCTTGCTTTAAAGGACTGGCTAGATCTTTAAAAGAAGCTTTAACAATTGATAAAAGAATTAAAAATTCAATACCATCTACAAAAGGTAAACTATAAACAAATGTTACTAACCATAGTTGATTATGGAGTTGGCAATCTAAGGTCAATTGCTAAGTCTATTGAAAAAGCAAATTCTGATAACAGTCTAAATTATTCAATTAAAGTTAGTTCAGATGTTAAAGAAATAAAAAAATCGGATAAAATAATTTTACCTGGACAGGGCTCCTTTAAAGCCTGCAAAAGCGGTATTGATAAAATCAAAGGATTACAAGAAGAGTTGAATGAAAGCGTTCTAGCTAAGAAGAAACCAATTTATGGTATTTGTGCAGGTATGCAATTATTTGCTACTACTGGATTTGAAGAAGAAAAAACACTGGGGTTAAATTGGATACCTGGTGAAGTGATAAAATTAAATTTAAGCCCATCAAAACTTAAAATTCCTCATATGGGTTGGAACGAACTAAAAATAGAAAATGTTTCAAAAGTATTTAAAGATGTAATTAACAAAAACCATGCTTATTTTATACATAGTTATGAATTTATTCCTCAAGACAAAAAAACTATATCTATAACAACTGATTACGGCAAAGATGTAATAGCGGCGGTATCTTCAGAAAATATTTTTGGTTCACAATTTCATCCAGAAAAAAGTCAAAATACCGGTATATCAATTTTAACTAATTTTTTAAATTTGTAGAATGTTTAAAATATTTCCCGCAATAGATATTAAAGATAAAAAATGTGTGAGGTTGGTTAAAGGAAATTTTAATAATAAAACTGAATATGAGACTTCACCAATTGATCAAGCTGGGAAATATAAAGATCATGGTTTCAAAAACTTACACATTATTGATTTGGATGGTGCCCTAACCGGCAATATAATTAACCTAGATATAATTAAAGAAATAGTAGACAGATATAATTTAAAGGTCGAAGTTGGTGGAGGCATTAGATCTATAGATAGTATTCAGAAGTATGTCGATTCAGGTGTAGAAAAAGTAATTTTAGGTAGTGCTGCAATAAAAAATAAAAAGTTTCTAAAAGAAGCTTGTAATCAATTTAAAAATAAAATTGCTTTAGGATTAGATGCAAAAAATGGAAATCTCTCTATTTCAGGTTGGAAAGAAAATTTAAATATAAAAACTTTAGATTTTTTAAAAGAAGTGAACAATTTTGGTGTAAGCAGGTTAATCTATACCGACATTAACAGAGACGGAACTAAATCAAGTCCTAACTTTGAGGAAACAACTAAAATTGCAGAAATATCAGAATGTCCTGTAATTATTTCTGGAGGCGTTTCTTCAATCAACGATATAAGAAAGGCAAAAGAATTAAATAATAAAAATATTGAAGGTATAATAGTCGGTAAAGCTATATATGATGGCGATATAGGGCTAGAAGAAATCGCAAAGGAATTAGATGCTTAAAAATAGAGTAATACCTTGTTTAGATGTAAAAAATGGAAGAGTTGTTAAAGGTATAAATTTTGTAGATTTAAAAGATGCTGGCGATCCAGTTG
>MDTF01006025.1_pt1 | contig 19096 bp, 14 predicted proteins | sample 811191 | NCBI WGS metagenome assembly MDTF01 (sample SAMN05326649, study PRJNA326480) | marine metagenome | isolation source: seawater | place: Southern Ocean | collected 2011 | reverse complement strand
TTGATTATGTTACGAATACATTCAAATAAAAATATGAATTTAAAATATTTTTTTTATAATCTAAAAAAAATAACTTTTGTGCTGATTCCATTATTAGCATTAGCACAATCGACAAATGCATTTCCTATATATGCACAAAATACGTATTTAAATCCTCGTGAAGCGAATAGCGAATTGTATGTGCAAATTGTCATTTAGCGCAAAAACCATTTGAAATAGAATCACCATCTGCTGTTTTACCTAATTCCTTATTTAAGACCGTTGTTAAAATTCCATATGATTTAAAAACAAAACAAATCGTAGGATTTAGTGATAAAGGTGGGTTAAATGTAAGTGCTGTTATAATATTGCCAGATGGATTTAAATTGGCACCACCTAAAATGATTACTCCGGAAATAAAAACAAAAAATAAAGGTGTATTTATTACACCGTATAGCGCTAAAAGTGATAATATTTTAGTTGTGGTACCAATTACTGGCGATAAACATCAAGAAATAATATTTCCAATCGTTTCACCAGATCCCGAAACAAATAGTACTGTAAATTATCTAAAATACCCAATTTACTTAGGTGCTAATCGTGGCCGGGGCCAAGTAAATCCAACGGGAGATAAGTCGAATAATAATCCAATTTTAGCTTCCGTAAATGGACAAATTACAGATATCCAAAAAATCAGTGATAATGGTGGGTATACCGTTTTAATTAAAACTTCGAATGGTGATGTTAAAAATACAATAATCCCTAAGAATTATGATCTTATCGTTTCTGAAGGTAAAACTATGGAGCAAGATCAATTATTAACAAGTGATCCAAATGTTGGTGGTTTTGGACAGACAGAAACGGAAATTGTTTTACAGAACCGATTTAGAATTGTTAGTTATTTAGGAATAATTTTTGTTATTCTTTTATGCCAAGTTTTTTTAGTTTAAAAAAAAACAATTTGAAAAAGTTCAAGTGGCAGAAAAAAGTTTCTAAATTAATAGACTTTCGTGAAAATAAACAAATAAGAGTAATCATAATTATGATTATATGTGTCATACTTATTTTAGGTAAAAATAATAATAATTAATGACTTATGTATACATTAAATTTTTTAGCTAATACTCTATTATTGTCAAGCGTTGAAATTGGTACATATTTCTATTGGGAAATTGGTGACTTTTCATTACGTGGTCAAGTTTTTCTTGTAAGTTGGTTTGTTATTATCCTTTTTTAGGTACACAATCAATTAGTCAAATTCTCGAAAGCTGGCAAAACTTTATAGAAACCGTAGTTGAATTTACCAGTAATATTGCAAAGGGTCCACTTAGTTAAAGTTTCTGTCGTCGATGAATTTCATTATTTATAAGTACACTTTTCTTGTTTATTTTTGGTTGTCACTGGGCAGTTTAGATTTCATTAATGAATCCAGTTCTAAAATGATTCTCTCGATTGCAAAATATTCTCTTCCTTGATTTATAAATCTTACTTATAATGAATCCGAATTGAAAATAGAATATAATTTTTTAAAAAGATAAATTAAAATAATAGAAAAATTTACGCTGAAATAACTTTTTTATTCCCATAAAAGTTATACTCTTTCATTTTTATGATTTACTGATAGAGAACGGGTTTATTTATTTCTCAAATCGAATGCGAATTACTATCAATAAATTAGACTCGAATTTCTTCTAGTATTTTTAATTTAAGTGATATTATTCAATATAAATCTAATACATGTTTGTCCTGTTACTATTCGGTCCACATAAGAATAAATGTTATATTTATTCTTAAAATTTCAAATTACACGTTGTTCGATGAAATAATATTAATCGTTTTGTAATTAGATTTCGTTTGATCGATGAAATTATGCTCTATATTTTATAAAGATAGTTTCTGAATATTTATATATTGTTTGTGCTTCATATATTATAATTAAATTTATTTGATGATATTTTTTAATTTAAAATCATTTCATGTTTTAGAAACACGGAATGATCTATTTTTCTCGATTTGTAAAATTAAATCTTACCCAAATTTACCTGCAGTCGAAGCGATTACAAATGCCGCATATGTTAGAATAAAACCAGCAGCAAAGTGTGTTAAACCTACTAAACGGGCTTGAACAATTGATAATGCAACCGGCTTATCCCTCCATTGTAATAAGTTTGCAATTGGCGTACGTTCATGAGCCCAAACAAGGGTCTCAATTAATTCTTGCCAATACCCACGCCATGAAATTAAAAACATAAATCCTGTTGCCCACATTAAATGTGCGAATAAGAACATCCATGCCCACACTGATAAGTTGTTCATCCCAAATGGATTATAACCATTAATTAGGGGTGAAGAATTTAACCATAAATAATCACGGAACCAACCCATAATATAATTTGATGATTCATTAAATTGAGCAGCATTTCCTTGCCAAAGCGTCATATGCTTCCAATGCCAATAGAATGTAACCCAACCAATAGTATTTAACATCCAGAACGTTGCTAAATAAAATGCATCCCATGCCGAAATATCACATGTCCCTCCGCGTCCGGGACCGTCACATGGAAAACTATATCCAAAATCTTTTTTATCTGGCATTAATTTTGAACCACGTGCATCGAGTGCACCCTTTACTAAAATTAATGTTGTTGTATGTAGTGCTAAGGCAATGGCATGATGAACAAGAAAATCACCCGGACCAATTGTTAAGAATAATGAATTTTTACCACTATTAATTGCATCTGTCCAACCTGGTAACCACACTTGACTACTTGCGATTGAGGCAGGACTATCCGCAGATGATAATAAAATGTTAAACCCATAAATTGCTTTTCCTGATGAAGCTTGAATCCATTGAGCAAAAATTGGTTCAACTAAAATTTGTTTTTCAGGCTGACCAAATGCTACAACTGTATCATTATGAATGTATAACCCTAATGTATGGAATCCGAGAAATAGTGAAACCCAACTTAAATGGGAAATTATAGCTTCTTTATGGTCTAACATACGAGCTAACACATTATTCTTATTTAATTCTGGATCATAATCACGAACAAAGAATATAGCACCATGTGCAAAAGCACCTAACATTAAGAACCCGGCAATGTATTGATGGTGTGTATATAAAGCTGCTTGAGTTACATAATCTTTAGCAATATAAGCATAAGCTGGTAATGCATACATATGCTGTGCCGTCAATGAACAAGCAACGCCAATACAAGCAAGTGCTAGTCCTAGTTGCATATGTAATGATTCTGTAATTGTTTCATATAAACCCAGGTGACCAGTCCCTAAACGGCCACCAGGTGGACGGTGGGCATCTAAAATTTCTTTCATATTATGCCCAATATTCCAATTTGTACGGTACATATGACCTGCAAAAATAAATAGAACCCCAATTGCTAAATGATGATGCGCAATGTCACTCAGCCATAGTGCTTGTGTGTTAGGATTAAAGCCACCGACAAATGTTAAAATCGCTGTCCCCGCACCTTCACTTGTTCCGAAAATATGGGTACTTAAATCTGGATTTTGCGCATAAGTTGACCATGAACCACTAAAGAAAGGAGCTAAGCCTTCCGGATGAGGTAATGTTGTTAAAAAATTATTCCAGCGGACATGAATTCCACGTGACTCTGGAATCGCAATATGTATTAAATGTCCAGTCCAAGCAACGGAACTAAACCCAAATAAACCTGACAAATGATGGTTTAGACGGGATTCATTATTTTTAAACCACGATAAATTAGGTTGAAAACGAGGTTGTAAATGTAACCAACCGGCAAATAATAATAAACTTGATAACAATAATAAAAAGATTGAACCATTATATAAATCATCATTCGTACGCATCCCAATTGTATACCAAAAATGATAAACACCTGAGTAAGCAATATTTACAGGGTAAAATACTCCACCTTTTGTAAATGCCTTTAATGCTGGTTCACCAAAATGTGGATCCCAGATTGTGTGTGCAATAGGTTTAACCTTTAAAGGATTTAAAACCCATTGTTCAAAATTTCCTTGCCAAGCAACATGAAATAAATTACCTGATGTCCAAAGAAAAATAATTGCTAAATGACCGAAATGTGAAGCAAAGATTTTATTATAAAGATTACTTTCAGTCATATTGTCATGCGCTTCTAAATCATGCGCCGTAGCAATACCATACCAAATTCTACGTGTTGCCGGATCTTCGGCAAGAGCTTGACTAAATTTTGGAAATTTAGTTGCCATAATTTTTACCTCTTTTAATTTTAACCAACGGAAATAATTCTTGCATGGAAGAATGCCCAAGTAGTACCAATACCACCTAGTAAGTAATGACCTAAACCAACAGCACGACCTTGTGTAATACTTAATGCACGTGGTTGGATTGCGGGAGCAACTTTAATTTTATTGTGTGCCCAAACAATTGATTCAATTAATTCTTGCCAGTAACCACGACCACTATATAAGAACATTAAACTAAATGCCCATAACCAATGTGCACCTAAGAAAATTAAACCATAAGCTGATAATGCTGAACCATATGATTGAATAACTTGTGAAGCTTGCGACCAAAGAAAATCACGCAGCCAACCGTTTACGGTAATTGAACTTTGTGCCCAATTACCCCCAGTAATATGTGAAATTGCTCCATTTGGACCAACCGTCCCCCATACATCCGATTGCATTTTCCAACTGAAATGGAAAAGGACAACTGAAATACAGTTATACATCCAAAATAGTCCTAAAAAGACATGATCCCATGCTGAGACTTGACATGTACCACCACGACCTGGACCATCACACGGGAATCGGAAACCTAAATTTGCTTTATCCGGGATTAATTTTGAACTACGTGCAAATAGGACACCCTTAAGTAAAATTAGTACAGTTACGTGAATCGTAAATGCATGGATATGGTGAACCATAAAATCCGCCGTACCTAATTTAATTGGCATCATTGCAACTTTTGAACCAACAGAAATTACATCCCCACCAAACGCGTAACTTGCAGTAGCTAGTGCATTTGGGGCTGTTTTACCAGGTGCTAAAATATGAACATTTTGAATCCATTGAGCAAAAATCGGTTGTAATTGAATTGCTTTATCCGAGAACATATCTTGTGGTCTACCCAATGCACGCATTGTATCATTATGAACATATAATCCAAAACTATGGAAACCTAAGAAAATACATACCCAATTTAGATGAGAAATAATAGCATCACGATGACGAATTACTCGGTCTAATAAATTATTGTAATTATCAGCCGGGTTATAGTCTCTAACCATGAAAATTGCACCATGTGCCGCACCACCAACAATACAAAATGCGCCAATCCACATGTGGTGGGTAAAGATACATAGTTGTGTTGCATAATCTGTGGCTAGATATGGATACGGTGGCATTGCATACATATGATGAGCAATAATAATAGTCAATGAACCTAACATAGCTAAATTAATAGCTAATTGTGCATGCCAAGACGTTGTTAATATCTCATATAAACCCGTATGCCCAGCCCCAGTAAATGGACCTTTATGTGACTCTAAAATTTCTTTAATACTGTGTCCAATACCCCAGTTAGTTCGATACATGTGTCCAGCAATAATGAATAAACAAGCAATTGCTAAATGATGATGTGCAATATCACTTAACCATAAACCCCCTGTTACTGGATTTAGACCACCTTTAAATGTTAGAAAATCCGAATATTCACCCCAATGACCACTAAAAAATGGCCCAAGACCCTTCGTAAAACTCGGGTATAATTGTGACATTAACTCTCTATTTACTAGGAATTCATGTGGTAAGGGAATTTCTTGTGGAGCTACACCAGCATCTAGTAATTTGTTAATTGGTAATGCAATATGAATTTGATGGCCTGACCAAGATAATGAACCTAAACCTAATAAACCCGCTAAGTGGTGATTTAACATTGATTCAGCATTTTGGAACCATTCTAATTTAGGGGCCGCTTTATGGTAATGAAACCAACCAGCGAAAATCATTAATGCTGACATTATTAAACCCCCAATAGCAGTCCAGTAGAGTTCAATTTCACTTGTAATTCCTTCAGCACGCCAGATTTGAAAAAAGCCGGAGGTAACTTGTACACCCTGAAAATTTCCACCTACATCTCCATTTAATATTTCTTGACCAACAACAGGCCATACTACTTGCGTACTTGGTTTAACAGTTGTTGGATTTGATAACCATGATGAATAATTTGAAAAATATGCACCATGGAAGTGCATACCACTAACCCAAAAGAAAATAATTGCAAGTTGCCCGAAATGTGCACTGAAAATTTTTCTTGAAATATCTTCTAATGAATTCGTTTGACTATCAAAATCATGTGCATCGGCATGTAAATTCCATATCCAAGTTGTAGTTTTCGGACCCTTCGCTAAAGTTCGTGAAAAATGGCCAGGTTTCGCCCATTTTTCGAAGCTAGTATCTACTACATCCTTATCAACAAGAATTTTAACTTTTTGAGCTTCGCGCTCGCGTGAACTTATTGACATATTCTTAAGTTAAAGATAAAATTAGAAACGCTCAAATTTCTGAATACTGTTCTATTCCAAAGTAAGTTTTCTTAATTTAATTATAGGGGATAAATTAAAAAAGATCGCGACTAGGAAAATTTAATAAAAAAAGAACCTTTAATAATTGATATCATATCAATAATTATAAAAAAAACTCTTTGAATAGAAAAGAGTCAGAAATTTGGCTTTTCTTAATGTCGGTTCGTGAGCTTTAATCAATGGGATTCGTAAATCGAATGACATTAACTGAAGTTTTAATTTTATTATGTTTTGCAAATAAGAATACACATAAAAGAAACCTTTCTAAATTTATAAAAAAATATCATATTTATCATCTAGAAACAGGGGAAATAAAAGATATGTTGGTAAAATATGCCGTCTACTAAAATGCACAATAATTAACAGTTTTTAAACCAAACTGATACTTATTTCGCATTTTTTTTATAATTATGTAAATTATTCAACCAAAGTAAAATATTAAACTGATACTTGTTTTGTATTTTGATTAATTTTTAACTTTTTATCAAAAAAAATTAAAAATGAATGTACAGTAAAGTTGGGTTTGGCACACCGAGGGTTATTTAATAATAATTAAAACGAATGAAAACTATAAAAAAATTTGAGAGAAGACCAATTATAAGACTTAAGGCCGGATTTACCGGCCTGAAAAATTTTGTTAATGCGACCAAAATACAACTGAGAGTTGTTGTCGTTAGATCGCAGCAAAAGCTTGGGAAACGACCAAGACTGTATAGCAATGCGTAAATTTTATGAAGGCGCTGTCGGGACACACGCATTAGGTGAGACTATTGTAGAATTTTAAAAGATTACTTCTGCTGTGATGAGGCCTCATGTGCTTGTTCTACGTGGATTGCCGTATGTGTCCAGGCGGTTATGGTGTATGGCAAGCCTGGGGTCAGTAAGTAAAGTGAACGATGGTATCCGTCAAGTTACCGGAAGCTTATAATTTATAGCTTTTAGTTTTATACAAACTGAATTATTAATATAGTTTAGTTTCATGAAGTTAATTGAAAAAGATTGTAATTAAAAAGTTTTTTTTATTGTGTTTAAAATATAAAAAACAACAAACATTTTATTTTTATTAAATATTTAAAAAAAGTATTTGTTATACAAAATTCATCAATTATTACTCAACAGAAAAACAATGAATAAATATATAATATTAAAAAAGTTATATATAATCATCCATAAGTTTATTTTTTAAATTTGATAATAATTTAAATATATGATCAATAACTGTATTCCAGCGATTCAATTTATTTTTGGGGTAAATGAGAAAGTTGTACCCGAAATTTTTTTAACACGTTCATTAGATGGAACAACAGGGACCGCAACTTTTCGATTTAAAAATCCTAAAATTTTTGAGATAATGAAATCAAAAAATAATGAAGTTATTGCGATGTATCTTGTTGGGTCCAAAAAAATCTTAGAGACACGTGATATTCAGGTTCGTTTTATTAATGGTAAACCCGATTTATTAGAGACCATTTATATTATGAAAAATAAACAAGATTGGGATTATTGTCTAACATTTATCGAAAAATATAGTCAAATTAATGGATTACTATTTAATCAACCCTTAAAATAATACAAAAATTCGACAACACAATTCAACTTTTCGCGGTTATAAACTGCTAGTAAAATTATTAATTATTTGTCTATGATGAATCAAAGTTGTTAACAATAGATTTTCTACCGATTTGTCTTTTTTTTGGCATTAGATTCCCTGTTTTTGAAACTTTTAGTCCTTATTCTCAAATTCAGTAGACCGGAAAGAGTTTTACTATAAGTTTATTAATCTAAATTAATTGATGTTGGTAAATCAAGTGCAATAAAAGTAATATTTCGTTTAAATAAAAGCTCTTAAAACTTTAAAAACTCCAAAGTATTTCGCATTGATCGACTTTATTCCCTTAAAATATCATTCGTTAATTCTTCTTTTATTAACTTTTGAATAAAGACGGATTTTTAATTTCCTTGGTTCTAAATCCAACTTCGACTCGAATACCGAGCTTGAATTCTATTTTGAATTAATTATGTTCTTATGTCTCCGAAGAAGAATTTTCTTCTGGGATTTCTAATGACACTGACGCATTTATATTTTGATTTTTAGTTCTTTTATGTGAAAAATAGTATAATTAAATTGTAATTTAAAGGATTAGATATTTACAAATAATTAACTGAAGTTTAGATCTCTAAATTTATATAATGTTAGATCAAATATTCGGCCCAAAAAGAGTAAAATATTCTTCATGTATATTCGGTTAAGAGTCGATAACTCATATAATTCTTCAAATAAAATTCATGGAAAATGAATAAATAGAAAAGTGAGATTAAAGGGATCGAATGGACAATTAAGGTTCCAAATTTAAACGAATAAAGATTCTAATTTTAAAAAACTGATTTTGTTTTTTTTCACTTTTATAAAAAAAACTAACAATAAAATAAATAATTTATTCTCCTTAAGCCTTTAAAATAGCAAATTTCTAAAGCTAATAATAATTTCTTTATTCCTTCAATTTCTGGGTCATTATAAAAATCACAAGGTGAGGTCGCAAAATATTGAGGAAAAATTTTCAAAAATCGTGTGTATTTTTTAAAATTTCCAGATTGATTTTTTTCTGCAAGCTTCATATAAGCTTGCAGTAAATATTTTTTGTGATCATCTGCGTTTTTTAATAAATCTTCATAATGCTTTTTTCTTGAGTCATTATCACGAATGTTAAGTAAATCAATGGGATATAGTGTCATATTTATTGCGTTTTCATTTTAATTAAATTATAGCATAGTTATAATAATAATTCAAATATAATTTTATCATACAAAAAAAATTTTAATATTTTATATATAATGTTTAACTCAAAGGTAACAATTTGTTCCTTGGTAATTTAATAATTGGGCTCATTATGACAACTAATAATTTTTTTAAACAACTTTTAGACTTGGTCATGGAATTTTTCGCAGGGGGGTTTTAGAATATGATAGAACAGGCTATTACTCAAGCTCCGATTGTGGGAAGCGTTTGCGGTTTGCTAAAAACATCGTATAAGGTTTATAACGCCTCTTTGCCCGGAGAAGCCGTTTGTCTGGCGGCGCAAGGAATCTTATTAGATTGTACGCCTCCGTACATAAAATACCCGCTGCTATGCGCTTACTTAGTGGCGTCAGATGCAGTTACCGTAGTTAGTGGTGGAAACCCAGTAGCAATCGCAGGTACTGTGAACGCTACGCGATTAATTGTTGAAAAAGGCTTACTATTTATTATTAAAATTTACATTAATTCAATAAACTAATTATCTAATATAATTTATATTATATTAAATACATAAATAGATTATATTGGATATATAAATAAATTATATTGGATAGTTAGTTTATTATAATTTTTAATGTGATTTAATTAAAACTATAATATAATTTTATTGATTTTGATGTCTTGTAATATTTTTTACAATCGAATTTGTAAAAAATATTACAAACCATAAAATGTTCAAATAATGGTTTTTTGTTTACAGAATAAGTACAAAACGTTACTTTTCGATTATTTTTCCATCGTCATCACTCTGGGTTTATATATATATATAATAAATAAATACGGGGTGTTGTGCATGTCAGTTAAAGCTAGTTTTATCTAACTATATTAATCAAACAAGTTGGATTTAACTTAACTCACCTGAATTGGATGAATTGGAGAGAAATTCAACGAGAGAGCGATACGTTATACGTCCAATACTAGGTAAATCCTTTAAGAGTTTTTTTGCTCTAAGGGGCTCATTTTCAAAGAGGCTGGCGATTTTATGAAAATCATTAATTAATAACGATTCAATTTGTTTTGATTTTAATAAATTTCCATTTTCAAGATATTCATTGATCAATGTTTGTGACTTATTATTTTCAATGTTTTCAACTGTTTTAATATCTATCACGTCGATTAAATTACCAAATTTGATTTCACCAGAGGACGAGTTGCACTCCAACTCATACGTAACTTTTAATTTCACATTTTCATTTTTATACGAAATTTTACCTACCAAATCGTCCGTTAGCTGTTCTGAAATTTTTTGTCGTATTTTCTCACCATCAATATTTGTTCCATCATTTAAATGACTTTTAAGCATGTGAATTTGGACGTCATGTACTAACTAAATAATCGAGATTTAAGCCTAAATATTGTTCGTTAAAGGTCGTAGAGGCAATTAATGGAACTGTATAGACCAAATTATGCTTATCTTTAGACTTTTTAAAAATCAGCCCACTTTTTTCCAAACTTCTAAATACATTTTGTAAAGTTCGACTTTCAGGGTCGGCTTTTGTACAATATTTTTTCGCTAATAACTTTCGACGTCCGGTTGTTAGTTTAATTTGGAAATTTGTTGGAGTCATAAAATTAAATAACATATACCAAAATACACATTGCGTCGTTTTATTTTGGTCAAATATATTTAATTTAAATTATACTTCTATTATTTTTATCAATAATAAAAAAACCAGAGTTAATGTAATTGGTATCGAGAACATAATAATTTGTACTTGCAATAACCAGTTTCGCCGGGAGACGCCTAAGTTTTGCTATATTTTTTAATCTTTTGGAACAATGAAAATAATGAACAACTCCTATTATAAAAAATCCAAGAACAGTTATAACTTAATAATAAAGATTTTTGTTTCGATGTTGGTTTATTTTTGTTCGGAAAAATTTTCTTTAAGTTTTTAAACTTAGTTGTTTTGTTATTTATTTTTTTATTAAATGTTTTTACATAACTTTTAATTTTATAAGTAAAATATATCTAAATCAAAAAATAAAACAACTTAAAAAAGTTACATATTTGTCAAAGTGTCGAATTGATTTTAGATAACTCTATATTTGATCTCAATCGATCCTCTTGAAGAAATGATATTTATATACTAGCAATTCTCACATTGAGAAAATGAAATAGAGTATTACTTTATAAGCTTTTATTTTTTGTTTTCTATAAGCCCACAAAATATAAATTTCAAAACTTCTAACTTACAGCATTGGGGATTTAATCGATCATTATTTAGTAAATTCTTATCAAATTTATCACCTTTTAAACAATAATAATTTTTTGCGATCTTAAGGGGAATTTGACTCTTAACGTATTTATCAAGAAGATTGGTCTGATTTAGAAAATATTGATTAAACTCATAACCTTGAAATTCAAAATGATCACCACTCATTTGAAAAGTAGATACAGAAGATTTTCATTTTATTTGACGATCGATATTACGATCTTTATTGTATCTCCAGTTTTAACAACACAACCGGCATATAATATCTTTAATGAATCTGGATTTTTACGAAATTCAATATTTTGACTATAAGCCTGTAACTACGTTTAAAGAGTTTTGGTTTCAAAGATTTTTGCTAGTCATTTATTTAAAGAGTCCCCGTATTTCTTTCAATTGACGTTCTAAATTTTTGATGGATAGGCTTAGAAATTAGAATTTTTTCATGAAGAAATTAAGAATTACCAGCCTCATCAACTAGAAATTTAAAATTTTTGTTAAAACATATTTTATGATGAATCACCAATAAATTATAAGGTTCTATATTTTTTATTTAATCTTAAAATAAATCGTTTAATGATTTAGTAATTGTATATCTTATTCTCACGTGAAACTTGTTTTAGTATTTACCTATTGAGTGTCTTTTGTTGTTAAAAATATCCAAATCGTACTATTTTTTTATGTTAATTGATAAATTTATTGTAAATTTTTCACTGAAATAAGTTGTACCGACATAGGGAAATCGTTTCTACGTTTTAATATTATCAAATCCAATCTATTATCTTACTTATATTTTAAATTTTTTACTTATACGTTACATCTTCAAACGTCGCTATTAAATTACTGATGATTTGTTAAAAACAAGTAACATAATTGTTCAAAATTAAGACATTGATCTATATTGCTTGTTTAGAATCGAGACTTAAATAAAACACTATATTTTCTATGTTTCTTATGATTTACCTCCCTATTTTATGTAATAAATGCGCATAACAAATTTTGTCATCTTCCCTAGAGACGTTTTCTGATATTTAATGAGTATTACCCAAAATTAATCATGTTACTTTTTTCATTGGAATTAATTGAACATTATCAAAAATATCTTCAACACTTTGTTTTAATTAAATTATTTGGAATAATTATCTATTTATCTTTAGAACAGAAGATTATTTCGGTGGAAGATAAAACAAAAATCGAGATAAACATACTTGATTCCAATATGAAATAATACATCATACTAACTTATTCTTTTAAGAGGCAATACTTTTACTATATTTGATTTTAGTATAAATATTATAAGATAACGTTCCCCCTTATTTCTCATGAAACATAATATATTCTATTTTTTGTCATTATAGAATAAATATTTATTTATAAAAACTATCGACTCTACAATCTATAAAACTATATATTATTTCATGGATAAAGAATAAAAAAAATAATGATTTTTTATAGCTTTTTCTAAGTAACAATTTGCTCGTTTATTTATACCGAAAAGATTAAATTATTTGATTTAATGTTAACAAACTGTTATTAAAAAATCTCCATATCAAAAATGAGATAGACTTGATCATCTCATCTTGATTTTATTGTGACTTGAAACTATAATTGATTAAAGGCGATATAGCTAAGTGGTAAGGCAGAGGATTGCAAATCCTTTATTCCCCAGTTCGAATCTGGGTGTCGCCTACCTTTCGTGGGGGCGTGGTGGAATGGTAGACACAACGGACTTAAAATCCGTTGGCCTTACGGCCGTGAGGGTTCAAGTCCCTCCGCCCCTAATTTTTTTTTCAAATTTTTGCCTGTGCGATATGATGCAGTTACTTCTTTTGAATTAAATTGATATGACTTTTTATATATTTAGCAATTGTAAAATAAAAATATTCTATAATTTTTGCTCACAAATTTATTGATAGAACAGCGTAAAAATAGTACAATCATATTCAATAGGGCTTACTCATTTCTAAATTTAATAATTTTATTATTATTAATTTATTTTCTAAATAAATATTTAAAGATAACTAATTCCGCCTGAAATACGTTAAAATAAATCTGGGTAGATTATTACCTATGTGGATTTTGATCAAACAATAGAAGAGTACAACTTCTGATCAGATACAAGTTAAACGCACGATTTTTAGTTAGATATATATATTTTCTTTTTCTTCAAGTAAAATTATCACTCTCAGCTATCACTGGAATAAATTATCGATCGTTCATTGTTATCTACACCTTCAATAAATAATGACTTTCAAGATTTTCTTGAACTAACACGTTAGATAGAGTCGCGTTAATCCTATCAACATAATATTCTTTTAGCAATTCATCTAAAAAAATAGATTCTTCTAAGCTTATTCACGCGATTCGACACCATAGTTTTAAGTAAATTTTATTTCTGATACAGAAACCAAGGTCTATAAGTTAGAAGCTTGAGTTAATCATCTAGACCGATAACTTGGTATTTCTTTCTTCGTTAGAACCCATAAACTTAACAAATTTTTGTAAAAATGCTGATTCACCCAATTCTTGTGGGTTTAGGGAGACTAAAATCGAAAATAATACACTGATTTACATAATCTCATCTAATTCGTTTTAATAAAATAGACAATCGATTATCATAACGTAATTATGATTCGTAAATTAATGAGAAAAACTATCTCAAAAAGAGTAAAGTGATCATAAGAAATAAAAATAGAGAAACGTTTTGTTTTTTCATTTCTTAAAATAATCAATATGAAACTTCTCCTCATTTATCCGAATCACTTTTGGCCGCTCTAGATCCTGAAACTGATTTCAGTGATTTAATATTTTTTTGATATTTGTTCGCCGTAGACAAACTCACCAAAATTGTGAAATTTTGATTTATTATTCGAATCAAAGTTCTTTATTTTTCTATGAATATTAAATTGTTTCTATTCCGAACCATAATTTATCGAGCTCATGAAAAATCGATTTGATTATTAAATCGTCTAAAATTTGCTCCATTATAATAATTTCTTATCGCACGAATTCCCCAACTGACATATCTCGTTTCCGTTAAGTTGTTTGTGTAACAATTTAGCTTTCTTTAACTAAATGGTTCATACTCTTCTAATTCCAATTCGTCGGATATTATTAACGTAAAACGGGAAAATTGATAAATTAACCCCCACCCTTCTTTTTTTTAATAATTTTTTTAATTTGTAATTTTTTAAAATATTTTTTTAATCTAAATGTTATAATCCAATTGAACCGATCGATTATATTTTTAAATAAGAATCACATTCGAATTAAACAAATGTTTTATACGTAATTTTCAAGCTGAACATCTTTTCACTGCATAAATTTTACTCAACAATTAATCGTTTCACTTGTTACGGAACCAGATACGATAATTTTTTAAGATACGTTTCGTTTAATCCCACAACAATCTAATTCTTGGATTCGATATAGAACCTTAGACTTGCGATTTTTGATTGCACATCGATAAAATATTATGTTCGCGTTATTCGCACACAAACTGTTCTAAGTTATTTTCTATTTAAATTTTAGTTTATAATATTATTACACATAATAACGTGATTTTTTCATGTCCGAGTGATAATATCTTTAAATAATTTTTTCATCTTGCTAGGATTTTTTTTGTATTAAATTACTAAATGCAAATATGATTGAAATTTGTTTTTGTTTTGACTAGCAAAATTTTTGTTCGTTAATCGTTTCTTCATTTGCTCTTTTAATTTTTAACTAAGTAAATATTTACATCAAGAACACCCAGATTTCTATCAGATAAATTGGCGTTAACCTAAATTGATACATATTATGAACCTTTCTAATTCTGGGCAATAATATAAATGATAAACACTAATGCTTTTATCTTTTTCCTAAACGATTACGCAGTTTTCATTCAGCTTTTTACATAGTACGAAGATAACACTGATAAATACAAACATTAAGAACATAGACATATATGGAACGAAAGATCTGGGTTTATATTTAAATCTCGATTATTTCTATTAACGATTTGATATTAATTTTTTTCAACTAGGCCAGAAATCAATAAGTTATTGTATGCGTTCAGCTAATTTCGTTAAGGCATTAGTACATGATGTACAAACTGAGGCATTAAACTCACGCTAAACTCTTCTAACCGAAAAATAGATCCGTCAAAAATTAAAGAAAAAATATCGAGCCAACTCTCCGACGATATTATTGGTAAAGTTTCATTAAAAGATGAAAAATTCAAAATAAAAGTAACATACGAAGTTGAATGCGATTCAACATCCGGTGAAGTAACATATGGAAATTTAGTTGACGTCATCGATGTTCAAAGTTCCCCACTCAGGTCAGATTTAGATAGTGATAATGAAAAATCGGAGTTACTTATAAAAAAATACCTCGATTCTGGATATAAATTAAAAAAAGAACAAATAAAAAATTTGACGGCAAATAATCATTTTTACAATATCTCAAAAGAGTTAAATCTTTTATACACTAAAAAAATATTGCGGGAAACATCTACTATCAGGCGCTTAACGTATAAATTTATACTTTTAAATTCATCGGGTATAATAAATTTAACCCGTGGCACACAGAGAACGCGTTCTTGAAAAACTAAAACCCTAAAATTATTTAACTCATGTTTGTTTTTATTGTTAGCATTTTATTTAGTCTAATATACGGGGGGTTTATCAAACTGAAATGACAAATAACAATAATATCGAATTATTGTTATTTATGTTGTGGATGTTTTTCGCCTGCTATCCAACTTTGTTTGATAGTAAATAAAAAATTAAACTCTTATTAAAATTATTTTGTATAATAAAGCAAAAAATATATTTATAGCTATGACGTCTATACTGGGTGTAGCAACTAACGTTGCAAAAATAAATGCGATAACTGCTGCAGGTTCGATAGCAGCAACTGATATTGCTGTCGCCATTGTGGCAGAGGAGTGTTCGCCCCCTATGGTATGAATACCTGGTAAGTGCGAATGGCTGATGTATGTTGGTGGTACTGTAACGTGCAATCCCATATGGTTTGGAGCTGGGACAACAGTTTTAACTTCAATCCTGTAAGTTAATCAGTGTTCACCGTCTTTATGAGGGTGAACACTGATATAACAATACATTCATAGTATAAATTTATATTATCGTAACAAGACGATTACATTACAATTATAATTAATTATTATTACAGCATTAATATAATTATATTTTGTTAATATGTAAGTTACATTAAGTTTTGGTCGATATAATATATTTTACATGCAATTTTGTAACAAATTATACAAAAATATGTAATATGTATTACAAAATTTAAACGTCGTTGTAATATATTTTACACGACATAAAATGTTAAAATAGTAGTTTTATCATTCTAAAATAAGGATTTTTTATAATAATTTCGCAACACGCTATGGAGGTATGCCTCTAACTAATGTATATAATTAATATATATATATAATATTAATATAATGGAGGTATATACATTAGCTTGACCTAACTTTGATATTAATTTCAAATTAAACTTTATTAGTTTCGATAGTAATAAATTTATAATTTTTAATCAAAAATATGCTATAGTATAATTGAATTTAAAATTATAAAATATTATGAACCCACTAAAATTATTATTGATCAAAGATGAAGAGGCACGTAGGATAAAATATGAAGAGATCAAAGATTCCGAATCGATAAAAATTTATTATTAAATGCTTATATAGCCTTGGCGAAGAAAAACCAACAGCAAAATTACAAGAAGTACACTCGATTTTTAAAAATATTCCCCCAATATTTTTCTAACAATAAAGCAGATTTTTATGATGACCCTGAAATTGAAAAAATTAAAAAACTTTTGTTAGAAGTGGAATTAAAATAAATATATTTGATTAATCCAAAACAGTGCAATGCTATTTCTGGTATATGCTATTTAATTTTATGACTCCAATCAAATGTGAAATTGAAATTACTACGACCCGAAGAAAAATTTTAGCTGAAAAATATTGCCAGGAAGACGATCCAGATAGTCGCACTTTACAAAATGTGTCTCGAAGTTTGGAAAAAAACGGTTTGCTATTACAAACATCAAAAAATAAACACATTACTTGCTCGCAGTGCCGCTAATCAGCTCCACACGTAGTTTTACTGATTCATATACGTTCCTAAATTTGGATTATTTTGAATTAGATCTAGAGCCGGTACAGATACTGATCAGAGTACCTCTAACTTTCGGCCGCAACAGCGGAAACTACTCGATTCGCCCATCTTGGCTAACCGTAAAAAGACTCTGAAATTAAGACCTCATCCATTATTTTCTGAAGATCTTCTTGAAATAATTTTAGTCTGAAGTGGCCTCGAATTGAACTTAGCAATCATTTACCAACTTTATTCCGCGTGGGTTTAATTTTAAACTTTCTATAACATCGGTGTCAATTAGACACGTGATTTAATATATATGAACTTTTTTGAAAATTTTTAATGTAATTTTAATATTATTTATTTAATTATTTTGTTTTACGATGCAATCTTCTGTACATAAAAGATATTTTTGTATTTCATATTACAATAAAAAAATTTTTTTATTCGATTGATCTAATCTGTATGTTAAATCAATTGATAAATTATTATTAGAGTAAGTAAAAGTTTTTATGTCTATAAGTAAGGATCGCTCGCACGAATCTGTTTCACACATAGAAGGGTCGGTTGAAAATTTCAAAATATGCTGTAGTGTTTTTTGTGAAACAATTCTTTATTTGCGTAAATTGATTCTTTCGATGTATATAATTGATTTTCGAAGATAAAAATCAAACTTGTAAAATTAAAATCCCTGCACTTAAAAAATTAAAATAATATTATTAAAATAAACCACTACGTAAGTAAATGGTTCGAACAAATTTCTCTAGTTTGAACTCGTATTATTTCTTAGTCTAGTGCTATTTTTTAATTTGATTTTTGTAAAACCTTTCTAACTAAAAAAATGCGCAATAATTTTCTTTTTCATATAATTACTATGGATCAAAATTTCGCCCGATCGTTGGATTTTATTATTAAATATAAAACATTTAGACTTAAATTTTATGCACAAAATTACTTTCGAATTATTGACAATTAATTTTTTGTTATGTACAGTATATTTATGGAATTAAAACTTATATTGAGTTTAGATAACATTATATTTAATTGGATATTTTGAGAGTTTGATCCTGGCTCAGGATGAACGCTAGCGGCATGCCTAACACATGCAAGTCGTACGAAATTATTTTAGTGGCGGACGGGTGAGTAACACGTGAGAATTTACCTCTAGAAAAGGGATACTATTTGTATTAAACCCTTATATGCTTTACAGTGAAAAGAAAGTCTATCTAGAAATAAGCTCGCGTCTGATTAGTTAGTTGGTTAGGTAAAAGCTGACCAAGACGATGATCAGTAGTTGATTTGAGAGGATGATCAGCCACATTGGAACTGAGACACGGTCCAAACTCCTACGGGAGGCAGCAGTGAGGAATTTTCTGCAATGGGCGCAAGCCTGACAGAGCAATGCCGCGTGAGGGATGA
>MDTF01012178.1_pt1 | contig 19158 bp, 21 predicted proteins | sample 811191 | NCBI WGS metagenome assembly MDTF01 (sample SAMN05326649, study PRJNA326480) | marine metagenome | isolation source: seawater | place: Southern Ocean | collected 2011 | reverse complement strand
GTGGATTACCCGTGGAGTTTAGAACAGGCGCGAGGCACCCAGGTAGCGATTGATACGATCCTATCCTGTGCCTCAAAGTTATATTAGCTCAAAGTTGCTAAAATTTTAACTAAATAGTTATGGCAGATCGACAGGGTGCAGATCGATGCGTGTCACAGAAGATGGTAGGAAGCGTTGTGCGATAGCTAAAACTGTGCATGGATATGAAACAAGAGCAGCCCGTGATTATAGGGCTAAGAAGTTCCGAGAGCTAAAAGCTTTGTTTAATATTATGAATTTGGGATAAAAAGTTAAGGGTTTAAATATGTTTTAAAACTTCCATGGCATTGCAGAAGACGGAACACCATTGGGTCGACCAGTTGCTAATTGTCAGGAATTAATAAAATCTTTCATTAGTTCAGTTTCGGTTAATTGTTTATCCAGTAATCTTTTAATCACATCTGTTATAGAAACTAGACCCAACAGTTTGTCATCATCAATGATTGGCACATGACGGATATTATTATGAACCATTAATTTCATCAAGCCAGACGATGTGACATCTTGATCTGCAGAAATTACCGTTGCAGTCATTAGGTTTCGAGCCGTACATTCTTCAATAGATCTTGGTATAGAAAGATGACGAACGACATCACGTTCCGATAATATACCGACAATTTTTTCAACATTGTCTACCACTATAAGGGTTCCACTATCTGCTTCAGTCAGGGCCTTAGCGACATCAAGAAACTTACTGTCAACGCCGATTGTTGGGCAGCCCTGCTGAACTATTATCTTTATAAATGGGGTCATAAGAAATTCTCCTGACTATTTATATTTGATATAATTATTATCATGGGACCCATTTTGCGAACGGTACCGTTCCTGATCGCGCCGCGCTCGCACCTGACGCCCGGTCAGCAGGGGCAGGATCAGGCTGGCCAGTCCGAACAATAGCGTTCCGCCTAGAATTGTTCCTACCAGCCAGCGCGACCAACGCAGCGCCTCCAGATCGGCGCCAAACCAGCCTTGCGCCCCCCACAGAAGCACCCGGCCGCGCGTGCCCCTCTCGGCTCCGACGCGGATGGTACGACCGAGATCGTTCCCCAGCGCCGACTCGCCGAGCCAGATTGTCACCTGATGCACCTGTCCAGACGCCATATCGCCCAACTCCAGCGCGGTCATCCCAGTCGACGTGGTAGTGACCTTGACCTTTTCGCCGTTCACCTCGGCCAAAAGCGCACCGGGCACCGTCAGCGCAACGTCCTGAACTGCCGCAGTGGTGGAGATTTGGCCTGTCAGTGTGCGACGGAAGGCGCCGAGGTCGAGGACGGCCGAAAGTTCTGGGATGTCGCGCATCATCGACTTCACCACGACGACATTCATCAGCCGAGGCAGCGCGAATTCCTTTACCTTTTTTATTACGTTGGCCTTAAGCGTCAGGCGAATACCCAAGTCGTTGTCTAAACGCTGTCTCAACTGATCAGCCATGAAACCTGCTACGCGGTTGGGATCGATGCCGAAGCCATTGGGTACCGGAAAGTCCTGCACCAGGAGCTGTGCCTCGAGAGAGGAGGCAGCAAAGCCCCTTGCGCCGCCCGACAGCACGAGCAGGCCAAGACCCGCCGCTGCAATTAGGCTAATCGACAAAAGAAAGTTCCAAAGCCGCACGATGTCTCCCCCGATGATTGATAAATGCTACCGTAAGCGATCATTGGAAAATCCAATGCCTGAAATTGCCAATTCTACAATGGGCCGCCTACCGCACCAGTTCAGAACTGTTCTGTTTACAGGACTTATGAGGCATTAGCTCTCAGCGTGCCGTGCTGGCAGCTTGGCACGCTCTGGTCAAAATCAACCAAGGTATATTTCGCCCTGATTAATACCTTGACCTCCGCGCGCTCAGTATCCGACCAATAACCTGGTCCGCCGCAACCGGGCCAGGCGCTGACCGTCATGGCAACTTGGCCGGCGTTATCGGCGCCGCCTCGGTACCGAATGTCAGCATTGAGGGATCAAAATTAGAGATCCGCTCGCCCGCAGCCGAGGACCCACCCGGCCGAGTTTCGCGAATGTCCGCTTGAATTTCCTCGGCCAGTGCTTCCGACGTGGCTTCGGGCAGTGGCCCCTCCATATCGATCATGCCCTGAATTTGCTCACCCTCGGAAATCCCGCCCACAGCTTCGTTAACCTTGATCCCCAGCTCGTCGGAATATGGCAGCTGATAGGCGCGGGGCAAACCCACTGGGAAATTATCTGAATCGAGCCTTCGCAGCCACAGATAGACACGGCCCTTTTGGCCCTGAAGGGCATTGGGCTCGACCACCTCACCCCAGAGCATACGGAAGCTGGAAGGGATTTCCCCGTCCGAGGGCAGGCCCCGCAATTCACTCACTCCCCAGAACGTCAGGGGAATGGCCGCCACCGTCGCCGCCGTGGCCAGAAACTTCACTACCCAGTGGATGCGCGTGAGAAGTACCAGATAGGCCAGAAGGGCAGCAACCAACGCATAGGAGGTGCTCAATGAAAGGATGGCATAGGTCATGTTCATGGCTGGCTCACCGTGCCGCCAGTGGCCAGGCCAGTCGTGGCATCAATGAAGCCCTGGTCGCCGCCCCTTGCACTGCCACCTTTGCCTCCGCCGCCGCGCGTCAGTTCTACCAGGCTTTTCGGCGTGTTGTTCACGTCGATTACATCCTCGCCCTTCAACGTAAAACGTACGGCCGTCTGTTCATTACCAGTGCCGGCCAGGTTCAGCGTCTGGTAAAAGATCACCTTGACCGAGGGGTTCAACTTTTCTACCGTCACCGTCACCGGTAGCGGGGCCGTGCCATTGGCTATGTAATGTACCACGTTAACCACATATTCACCGTCTTCCAATCCACGGAAACTGATGATCTCCTGGTTCAACGGATTGGTGACTTCTATGCCATTAAATAGGATCACGTCTTTGAACATGCCACGGTCATCGCGGTCGAGATGCATTAGCCCACCTTCTCGCTGATTGTACCAGATCACGTTACCGGCTGGATCCTCGACATAGGTATCCACGTCGTCCGAATTGTTGTCGGGCCAGGAAACGGTGACTAGCATCTCGGCCTTGGGGTCCACTTTGCCCTCATCAGCAGGCTTGTTGATCATAGCAAAGCTGATGAAGAACATGAAGGTAATAGCCTTAAGAGAATTGAAGAGCAGTGCCGAGAAGATCTCGAACTCTGGCTCTTGTTCCTCTTCAAACATCACTTCCATCCCACCGCTCCTTGCGTGCCAACAGGGGCAGAAGCGAGGCTTCGGTGAAGCTGACAGCGGTCTGGCTGATGTCGGTCACAAGGGCGTCGGCGATGTTGTATTCCAACCGCAACAGGATGCCGCCAATCAGCCCAGCAATCGTGGTTAGAAGCGATACCGCCATACCGGCGATCATGTCCTGTAGGGCACCGCGCAGTGTATTGACATCGAAATTCGACAAATTACCCATAGAATTCAGCATCATGACAAAGCCAACCATGGTACCCAACATGCCCAGCTTGTAAAGCAGGTCCGCACCATAGGTCCCGATCTTTGTCCGCCGGCGAAAGGCTGCACCGAGGCTACTAATCAACAGATGCGCATTGCCTTCCACCTCGCCCGAGTGTTTGCGCGCGCGGATCACATCGGCCAAGTATTGGTCGATCAGCCCACCGCCGAGCGGCATGTCGGGCACTTTCATGGCCATGGCCAACTGCGCCTTCACCTGCAGCGCGCGGCGGTATTCACGAGCCAGTTCCAATAGAATCCACAGGCAATGCAGCGAGAAGCCCACATAGAGCACCGCGATCAGCACGGTAATTCTCGATCGGTCGGAGGCGAACAGGTAGGTCAGCAGCCCGTAGTCATAGGACACCACCGCCGCCAAGGTGATAAGCGCCATCAGAAGGACCCATTTCAGCACCGCGTCGAAGGCACCATCGCGGCCTGGAGCGGTGATTGCATCAGCTAGTTGTACCATATCCTATCCTATCTTAATCCACCGGGGGTCTCGCGACGACGAAAGACCCAAGGCTCCTCAAACTTCACACCTACTTGCCACAAGCCCACGCCTGCAGTGATCGCATAGACCATCTGCGGAAAATAATAATCGGACTGTTCCTCGAAGGCCAGCGCCAGTCCTGCCTTCACCATTTCCGCGTTCAGGTCCTGCCCGCCACTTTTACAGACGCCGAAGCGACGGCCGAAGGGGTCGGGGTCACCGCTTAAAACACATGTTACCTCGCCGCGACCAGCCAGTAGCTGCAGATGGCGCTTAGCCACGTCATGGCAGCCCCAGAAAGCGCCGTTCATCCAGCAACCCTGTGGCCGCTCGGGCGCATCGATGCCCCACAGGATCACGCGCTGCTGACCAAATTTCAGAATATCAGCGTCAATCACCAGGGGCGTGCCGCTGATTTGCGTCACTGCCGTCTCCGCTTGGGTGGTGCTGGTCAATACCATGCCAGCCAGGACACCTATTGAAAAGGCCAATAGCGAGAATTTGTGCAAGTGGGGTGTGCGATCTGTATCAGTAGACATGTTTATAACTTTCGGAAGATGAAGGAGACCCAAAATGCGTATCGTACTGGCGGCGGCCCTGGCTATGATGGCGGGGCAAGTTTTTGCGGATCAAGTGGCCGATTTGGTCGCAGGAACGATCAAGGAATGCCGGGGCTGCGATCTGCAAGGCGCAAATTTTAAAAAATCGGACCTGAGCGGTGTCAACCTGACGGACGCTAACCTGACTGACGCCACTTTCCACCGCGCCAAGTTGCGCGGCGCAATCCTGACCGGGGTCAAGGCTATCAGAGCCAATTTCAACCTGGCTGACTTGACTCAGGCTCAGATGACGAACGGTGATTTCTCGCGTGCGATGTTTTACGGCGCACAGATATCCGGAGCTGACCTCAGCGCCACCAATCTCACAGAGACGATGATGCAGACGGCGCGGCTTACCTCGGCGAAGCTTCCGAGCGCTGTGCTGGATCGAGCCATCATGCGGGATGTTGTGGCCAATAATGCCGATTTCAGAAACTCGTCGCTTACGCAAACAAATCTGAACGGAGCGCATCTGGGACGCAGTCTGTTTAACGGCGCAACCATTACCTATGCTGGCTTTATCAAGGCCAAGGCCAGCAAGGCGAGTTTTGTAGATGCGACAATTTCGTTCACTGACTTTTACGGCGCTAATTTGCGACGTGCTAGGTTCGCAGGTGCAACTTTGACTGGAAACCGGTTTACCACCGCAGCAACCAAAGGGGTGGACTTCAACAAGGCCAATATGAGTCGGAATTTTATGGCCAATGGTCGACTGAAAAACTAAAATCATGGCGCTATCACAGGGGTGTAAGGGGTCAATACTTCCTCATATCGGGTCTGGCTTTCAAAATATCCCTTGTTGACCTCTTGGGTTTCCCGATTGACACCTTGCTGTCCCTTCTTGCGCAGATAGCTGGCTTCGATCGCGATCAGGGTGCCACCATCAGGTGACTTCCCATTGCATAGTTCATGGACGAACTGTTTGCCGACAGGCTGCTCGCCCTCCTTCATCGCGATATCAGCACAGTTCAGAGACCACTTACCATAACGCGCCTTGAAATTGCGAATTAACGTGAAGGCGTTACGCCGTTCAAAGTCACTGACATGGTCGTCGGTTACGATTCGACGACCTTTAACGACACTCACTGGATCGACAAGCAGTGACACGATCACAGGGTGCGCAAATACCGAAGTGCCACCATGCAAGAACTTATATTCTGTATCCAGCGCAAGCGCAATGTAGTCCTGTTCATCGTCATAATTGAACACAACCTCTCGCAAGCCAGATTGCTCAGGCGTGCAGGTTAAAAAATCTCTAAAAGACGCAAGAGTTTGTCCTACTGGGCCACCACCAGTGCCACAGGCAATTTCACCAACCTCGGCATCAGGTACATGAGAGATAGGTTGCCCAAGTTTTAAATCCCAGATGGAAAAAAGGGGTTCGACCCTTACCTGTCCAACTGCTGCATGGGCTGAAAGGCTAATGCTAAGGACGATAATAATGATTATTCTCTGTATCACGAACTTACTTCAACCTCCTGCAGACCTTGGCAGCCGAATTGTCAAAAAATCCGTAGATTCCTCTAAGGTCGGTTTACCTAGCTCGATCACATAGGTCTGCTGACAGGCGATGACATTGGCAACATTCTCGCCGGAAAAAGTCTTGCCATGCATTGGTTTGGACCCAGTATCGAAGTCAGGCATAACCCTTCTGTAGCAACGGTCATCGCGGTAGGCTCTCCCGTGATAGAACATCGAGCTGCATGGAAGATCGTATTTTATAACTTCTATAAGCCCGTCCTTGTCAATTTTAGTTGCGCGTAGATTGTGTTCCATTGGCGAGCATAAATTTATCCCAGTCCCACCATCAACGAGCCAGCCTTGACAACTCATGCAAGCTCCAGCCAACTTAAAGGCAACCCTTCCACGGTCCAGATTATCGAACGGATTGACCGTCTTCCGAGGACTATTGATGTGGCATGCCTCATTGAAAGGGCAAGCGACACGGTCACGGGACGGGCCTCAGGCATGTGTTATCCTCCAGTTTGGGCAAGGATTTAGGACACAAAAATGCCGGGCAGCTTTGGCTGCCCGGCATTTTTGGCTTTGTGATCAATCCACTGCGAAGACCCAAATCATGTTGGACTGCTGCATGTTTGCTAATTCCACACGTCCCCCACCATTGCTTCCGATATGGCCACCCTCAATGGCTATAAACTGCTTGCCATTGACGGCGTAGGTCATCGGCGGCGCTCGAAAGGCGGTGCCGACATTCATCGACCAAGCAGTTTCGAGCGTCGTCGCGTCATGTGCGGAGATGGTACCATCAAGATGGCCCGTCCAAACCAGATCTGGTGTCACCAACATCCCACTGTTGTTAGGGAAAGGAGTAGCGTGCTTCCCTGTCGGCTTGCCAGAAGCTACATCAATCGCCGAGATCGAGCCAGATACTTCCCCGACGGACGCAAAAGTCCCACCAAGTATAACCACGCCAGCCGGTATGTCCTCCGGAGCGGTCTCTTTGGCCTCAATTTCAGAGCAACCCTCCTGTCCGGCTCCGTATGCAATGCCGTTGACTGGATTAAAAGCGGTCGGATAGAAGTTTACACCACCTCCCATGTGTGGGCAGTTTTCGATTTTGCCACCGTCACGTTTAAGTGCACCCACTGCGTAGCTCTGCAGCGATTGCGAAGGGTCATATTCCAAAGGCATGCCAGTCTTAGGGTCGATGCCTTCAGTCCAGTTCAACTCATTCACATACTGAGCTGACTGAATGTATGAACCGTTGCTCCGATCCAGCGAGTAGAAAAGGCCATTTCGGCCAAAGTGTGACAGAACCTTGCGGTTTTCCCCATTAAAACTGACATCCATCAAGAGATGACTGCCGACTTCGTCATAGTCCATGTAGTCGCCAGGCGTGTATTGAAAATGCCATTTCAGTTCACCTGATTCAACGTCAACCGCTATAGTAGAGTTGGTGTAGAGGTTATCTCCAGGACGGAACTCAGGGTCAAACATCGGCGTAGGATTACCAGTGCCCCAGAACGTCGTGTTCGTATCCGGGTCATAAGAGCCGGTCACCCATAACGCACCTCCGCCAGTTTTCCAACAATCAGGGTTACCAGTTTCTTCACACAACCAGGTCTCCGACCCCGACTGGCCCGGTTCCGGCACCGTATAGAAGCGCCACAGTTCTTCACCACTATCGGCATCCAAAGCTGCAAGCCAGCCACGCGTAGCCCAGTCACCATAGGACTGGCCGACAAGAATTTTGTCACCAACGGCCAACGGCGCGCTAGTGAAGCCTTCGCCCGGTTCAGTGGCGATCGCCTGATCCCAGACGACATCACCCGTTTCAATATCGCAGGCCACGACGCGGCCATCGTTCAACGCGGTGATGACGTTATTACCAGAAAGTGCCAGGCCACGGTGGGCCAAGAGAACGCCAGCAGTCGCGTCCTTTTCAATATCCGTGTCGCAAACCCAAAGAATCCGGCCATGTTTTCCCGACGAGACGTCAATTTTGTATGGTGTGCCCCAGGGATCGGAAACATACATGAAACCGTTGTCGACCAGGGGCGTGCCTTCCATATATCCAGCGCCAAAACCGGAGGGTTCCAATCCGCCAAGTGGCACGGCAAAAGCCAAACGCATATCGCTAACATTGCCAGAGTTGATCTGGTTCAAGGCCGAATAACGATTAGAATCATAGGTTTTGTGGACCATAAGCCAGTTTTCGGATTCTGCTTCCGTTCCTGCAGCCACCAGTCGATCAGCAGTAACTTCATTAGCAAAACTTGCACAGGCCAAGCTTGCTGCCGTGATAGCTGCCAAACCGGCAATATAATATTTCATGATCATTTATGGTGCCTCCCCGCACTTGTATTATTTAAATAATAAATTTTCATAATTTAGACATAAAAACATGTTGTCATCATTAGGTAATGGAAACTTCAATACGTGCTATTGGCATTTGTACATTGCACTAACATTCTGTTGAGACTGGCGGATTGGACTCTTCCGATCGCTTTGCAGGCAAAAATTAGCCTGCAGGCTTGGAGGGATTGTTAATTCTACTAATCTGGCCCAGTCCTAGGACTTGCACGTGGCGACGCCCGATTATCCACCCCATGAAAATCGAGGTGTAAATCAGAATTTTTTTGCTCTTAATCACAAAGTGGGTCCCACTCAACCCGTAGATTCCATACAGCATAGCCACGCCGTATATCTGCTTTTTATATTCGGCAATCAGGAACCGGGCGTGCAGCTGATCACAGCGCCAGCAGCGTTAGATTTCGCAAAGTGCAGGTAACTGTTCACTGGCTGCACATGGACCAAAGGCCCGTATAATAGGCTTGTCACACTCAGGTAACCACGATGCGCCAGTGCATTGTCCTCATAAATCCAATAACCAGTCTGTATCCAGGGATCAAATGAAATCGGCCACCAACTAGGAACCGTTCCTATGCCTATACCTTTGGATTGCTGACAATCAGACCGCGAAGCAGCGCTAAGCAAATCAACACCGGCCCCGCGCTGAGGGCCAACCAGTACCCATCTTTAAAGTCCGAAACCATCTTGACTTTATTACCCGTCATGGCATGTTTGAGCTTCGATTTACCAATGAAATTGCTATCAGCCATTTCAGCCCGCAGATCACCAATTACAAAAGCTAGTACAACAGCCACCAAGTATGAAACACCGACAAGCCCAATCAGAACCGTTGCAAGTGGTAACTTAACCCGTGGTAACTTAATCAAACCAAGAGAGATCTGCCTGTTAACGAAAAGGCTAGCCGCAAGAGCCAACATGCATAAAGCCAGATATGTCCACATGAATGGCTCAAAGAACCATGGCATGGACCAGAGAGTATCATCTGCATTATTCCTAACCTGTACAACTACTTCAATCCCCCAGGGTCGCATTAAGAGATGATCTTCGCCCGGTAAGACAGCAATTGTTCCACCCCACCAAGGCGCAAACCATGAATAAGCCATGAAAGCAGCGCCAGCCACGAGCAGGCCACGGAAGATCCAGCTCCCGGCACTACCACTAGTAGTGTCTTGGGATTCAGCTTGTGTCATGATCTCTCCTTGGAATGCCCGTCATCCTTGGACCACGCGGTCATTACACTAAATTTATTCAATGGGTACGAAATACTGATTGATAGCCCAAAAACTACCAGCGTCATTTTCCTTGAGTCAAGCCTCGCAGTCGCTGAACTTTTCACGGCATCGCTTTTAACATGAGGGCGTAAGCTCAGGTCACTTCTAATGAAACTATTCATCATCCCTGAGTGGGTCTGTTAAAGTGGCAAAGAAGTTAAGCATCTGGTACTAAACAAGATTTTTAGTCCAATTAGCGGCTGCCGTTTCAACGAATTTGTTCTGATTCCACCAATTTAATCTGGGCCTGACATCGACAGACGGACACTGGCCGGATTAGAAGTTAAGCAACGTAAAATGCAATCTCTGATATTGAAAGATCAAATGGCGATCTGCCTGTTTAGATGTATACAAAGTTAATACTGATTGTCTTGCTCGTATTGATCTTGTGGATGATCTTCATGGATAACCTTAAACGTGACCTGGCTTGATTTTCTTGTCGACCGTGGATCTGAGTATAGAAAATATCCCACCAGCCTACCAAAAGTTTGAAAATTACCATATTCAGATGAGTTTTTTCAACCTGTGACTAAAGCGGTGCAGAAGGGAATTCCGGCCAAAGGGTGGGCGATAGTTACTTAAATTTGAAATTCAGAAATCTGCACTTTCACGCGGTGCGCCAGACCAGGCTCACTAGATATTTTTTCGCTTATAGTCGGTCAGACTAGCATAGGCTTCGCTAAGATCGCCAGTCCCTGCCACATTGCAGATCCCTGAAGGTGTGTCATCTCCTACGATTCTTCCTTGACACAAAAGTAGAATGCGGTCGGCATTTTCTACCTCGTCCACCAGGTGAGTTGCCCAGAGAATTGCCACCCCTGTATCATGGGCCAAGGCTTGCATGTCTTGAACCAACGAGCGGCGAGACGGTGAATCAAGACCTGCCGAAGGTTCGTCCATAATCAAGAGCCGGGGTCGGTTTAGCATGGCCCTCGCAACTTCGACCTTGCGTTGCTGGCCGCCTGACAGTTGACGCACTTTACGTTTACGCAGATCGCTGAGGCCAAATTGCGCCGTCAGCTGGTCAAGCCTGCCCTTTAACATGGCGCCACGCAGTCCAAACAGTCGCCCATGGAAACGTAGATTTTCTTCGATGTTCATGTCCATGTCGATCGAGCGTGCCTGAAACACGACACCCACCCGCGCCAGCAATTGCGACCCGCTGTTTCGAAAGTTTTGCCCAAACACCTCAACTTCGCCTTGGTCAGCTGAAAACAGGCCAGTAATAATCTGAAATAGAGTGGACTTCCCAGCGCCATTTGGTCCAAGAAGCCCGATATACTCGCCAGCCCGCACATCGAAACTGACGCCATTCAAGGCTCGGATAGGACCATATGACTTGTGCACACTTGCCAGTGACAAAACGACATCAACCCCGCTCATGCCGCTGCGCCGTCTCGTTCCATTTCCGCAACCTTGCAACTGATGTAATCGCGGTCGCGGTCACCCCGTGGCCGATCAATCAGTAATTCGTCTGAGATTTGAGCAGGCCGGCCACCCAGTGTAATGACACGATCCGCCAGTTCAGCAGCGTCACGCGCATCGTGTGTTACCAGCAGCACGGTCGGTTGATAGGCGCCTATCACTTGCGCCAGTAATCCGCGCAATTCATGTGCAAGTTTGCGGTCAACCGATACGAACGGTTCGTCCAGTAATAACAAGGCAGGTTGCACCACCAATGCACGCGCCAGTGCGACGCGTCTCTGCATACCCCCCGACAATTCAGCGGGCAGGTTACCCTCTGCACCGGAGAGCCCAAGATCTGCCAAAAGCTTGAGTGCGCGGCCCACATCAAGATCAGGTTTGACCGCCAAAAGGTTTCCAAGCGCAGATTCCCAAGGCAATAGCCTAGGATCCTGAAAAACAAATCCTGGAACGCCAGCCCGATCTGGTTCAGCATTATCAATAGCCAAGGAGCCTTCAAAATCGGTATCTATACCCGCAACCATCCGCAGCAATGTAGATTTGCCTACACCCGACGGCCCGATTAGAGCGGCCACTTGCCCAGCCGGAATTTGCAACGACAGGTCAACGAACACTGTCGTATTTTCGCCAAAGTCCTTGCGGCGAATATCTATCATTACATCTGCGCCAGTCGCCATCCCAGTATCCTTTTCTCGGCCTGCCTAAGAACCAGATATTCCAGCAAGATCACGACCGTCATGAAAGCACTCGTGTAAGCCAATATTCCCGTGATGTTAAAAGTTTGAAAAAAAATGCCGATACGAAAACCGACACCACCGTCGCTGCCCAGCACTTCAAACACCAGTACAATCTTCCAGATCAGGGACAAACCGGTGCGTGCGGCGGTCAGCACGTAGGGCATAAGTTGTGGCACGATAAAGTGCCTAACGCGTCGCCAGAACGGTACGCGGTAAACCTGCGCCAGTTCTGTAAATCCGTGATCCAGCGCGCGCACCCCTTCGCGCATCGTGACTGACACCAACGGTGTTTTGTTTATGACCACTGCCAAAATAAGTGCGAATTCGCTGAGCCCCAACCAGATATAACAGGTGATCGCCACCACAATTGCTGGAAGGTTCAACCCGATTAGTATCCAATTGGCAAACAAGCGATCAAGACGTCGGAACCGACCCAGTAGGCCGCCAATGAAAATGCCAAAAAACATTGCCACCACAAACGCTATGGCAGCGCGGCATAGCGTTTTTCCCATGTCTACAAACAGGCGCTTTTTGCCAGCCAGCTCAACAAGCTCAACAAAAACCGCAGCTGGCGTAGGAAACAACCGATGCCCAACCCATAGGGCCAGCAAATGCCAAATCAATAATAGCAAGGGAATAGAAAACCATTCCAGTGACAAGAATGGTTTTCTAATTTGGGAGAAAGTTAAGCCAATCAAGGATTCGCACCTGGTAGATTATTACCGCCTATAGCCATCCCAGAACGTTCCGGGGTCCATCGTTTTGCTTTTGCCAACAAGGTCTTCACCCCCAATTTCAGCCATAATTTCGAACAATGCAGCGGCGGCCACAATCGTTTCCTCATCATATGACGTTAGGATGCCAGCACGATAGTCATCGCGCAACTTTTCAAAAAGCACGTCGTTATCGGTAGCCCTCATTTTGCCACGTAGGGTTTTCCAAACTGAATCATCGTTCAGCAAAAGATTCTTTGCGGCGAATGAAGCGTCCATAAAGCCCTTGATCGCCTGGGGGCGATCTTCGGCAACTGAATTGCGGAATACCCAGCCAAGCAGCGGTGGTTTGGGGCTAATTCCCATCTCGTCCATCATGGAAGCAACCGACACCAATTCAATGTTGCTATCGGCCTTAGCGCGTGCGTTCCAATGCCAAAAGTTAAGGGATGCGTCGATCTGACCTTCGGCCAACAACTCATTTATCAGTGGTGGTGCTCCGAACCGTGCGTTAACTTTGTCGGCTAGCGTATCGCCAGTTTGCTGCAAGTAATAAGCCTGTAAAGTAACCCAACTTTTATCAACCGGGCCACCAGCCACGCCAATCGTTTTGCCAGGTAGATCAGTCAAGCTGCTGATAGCACTGTTTGCTGGAACGATCAGCCCACCAACTGCGTAGGAATGCGGGACTAGCGTGAAACCATCACCCTGGCCACGCAAAACTGCAACCCAAAGAAAATCAGACAGGACAATATCAGCCTCGCCCGCCATGATGGCGACGTGGCTTGCTTGCTTGCTGGCGACATCCATCAATTTCAGGTCGATGCCAAATTTTTCATCTAGTTTATGGTCTTTGATGACCTGCATTTCCCAGCGTGCGGTGCCAAATTTCAACATGCCCACGGTTACAGGCTCAAGCGCTTTCGGCGGTGTTACCGCCAAAAGGGACGTAGTGAAAAACAGGGCTACTAATAAAACAATGCCAGCAACAATTTTTAATAATCCGGATGGTACCAAAATTTTAATCCCTAAATAAGTCCACAAAACGTGAAGTTTCAAAATAAATTATATCTCTTAGTTAGCACCCTTCCGAGCTAGTGCTACGCAATACGTTATATTGCAAAAAACAATTTGTAATTTTGGGGATCTCGCTCAAAAGTAGTTTACAAGACTTTTAGTGAAGGAAACAATTTCATGAAGAATTCGCTTGGATCACTCTTGGCTACTGCGTTAATTGGCGTCTTCCCAGCGTTGACGTTGGCGGAAGGGAACCTTGCAAGTCGCGCGTCGCGCCTGCCCGATATGGTGATCGATAGTACAGAGCTGACGCTATCGGTGGCTGAGTTTGAGCTAGAAACGGGGAATTACTACCGCTGGCGGATCGTGCACGATGGTGGCGAAGAATTTCAGATCTTGGCGCCCGACTTGTTCCGTAACTCCTGGATTGGGCAAGTTGTGATTGAAGATCTGGAGGTAAAACCGCTTGGCCTGCACTCGGTCGAATTCGACGATGAGGGTACCATTGACGTCTGGTTTGTCCCAATCCGCCCTGGAAATTTTAATTTCTGGATCGACGGTTATGAGAACCGTGGACTGGCAGGCACGTTTGTCGTTCGCTAGCAAAATGTGCCGGATACTCATCTTGATCGCAGCCTTTGCGCTGTTCATAACCCCCTTGTTGGCCCGAGATACCGGGCGGATCTTTGTTAGCAACGAAAAAAGTCATGACATCCATGTTTTTGATGCGGACTTCAATCTGATCAAGAGGATAGAAACATCCCGCCGGCCGCGTGACATGAAACTTAATTCTGCCAGGACCCTACTATTTGTAGCGTGTGGTGATGATGACATCATCGATATAATAGACGTCGAAACTCTGGAAGTCGTGGATGGCATCCCGACTGGACCGAGCCCTGAAGTCTTTGAGTTTTCGTTAGATGGGAAGCAGATATACGTGTCCAACGAAGAGGATTCGATGATGGAAATCATTGACCTTGGAAGTCGTATTACGATACATAGTGTGCCGACCGGTGCCGAACCGGAGGGAGTGGCACTGGCTCCGGAGGGTGATGTTATTTACGTCACATCAGAAGTTGCGGATATGGTTCATGTCGTGGACGCCGCAGCCGGCGTGGTTACCGACAATATCATAGTTGGCACACGTCCGCGTCGTTTTGTGATGACTCCTGATACGAACGAACTTTGGGTTTCTGCGGAATTGTCAAGTGAAATCTACGTAATCGATCGCGCCTCGAATGAGGTGACTAGTGTTCTTGAATTCTTGCCTCCAGGGTTCAGGCCAGAAGATGTAACACCCGTTGGGATGACGCTGACACGCGACGGTTCAGTCGGCCTGATCAGTCTCGGCCGTGCCAATCACGTTGCGGTGATTGATGCCCATAGCAAGGAAATAATTGCTTATGTACTGGTCGGGCGCAGGGCATGGTCGGTCGCTCTTACCCGCGATGAAAAGACTGCGGTCGTTGCAAATGGATTATCCGACGATATTACCTTAATCAACATGGAAACCTATCGCCCGATCCGTTCTATCCCCGTCGGCAGGGTCCCTCATACAGTCGTGATTGACGACTGATGCGTTTGCTCACCTTTCTTTTTTTCACTTTCTTTGCGCTGCCACTATACGCACAGGATATCCATCTGGGCCTATTGCGGTTCCAAAACGACCCGCGCTTTGACGAAGATTTCGCCTATGCACGAATTGAATTGCGCGCGCAGGGGGATGTTCTGACCGCAATCAAAATGGCCATCAACGACATGAAGGTTATCACCGACGCCCGCGGACTAACGGTCGTCTTAAGCGAGGCAAAGGTTGCAGCGGACGGTCTTTTTCAAGCCGTACAAAATATGCTTGTGCAAGGCGTGACCCATCTGATTGTGGATTTACCCGGTGACGAGGTCGATACCATAGCAACGTCACTTGCGGGAAGCAGTGTCGTCTTGCTGAACACCACGGCGCCCGAAGATTGGTTGCGTTCAAAGTGCCATCCTAATCTATTGCACACCGCGGCCAGTGACCGGATGATTGCCGATGCCTTGGTACAACATGCGATGTTTCACAAGTTGAGAGACCTTTTAGTCTTGCGCGGCAAGACAGATCGGGACACCTTGCGTGCCGATAGCTTCGTTCAAGCTGCAGAAAGGTTCCGGCTGCGTGTTGTTGACGACCGCGAGTTTGATCTATCGACCAACCCTGCTTTGCGTGAGCAAAACAATGTCTCACTGATCACTGGCGGTCGCCGCGACTATGACGCGGTTTATATTGCGGATGAGATCGGAGAATATGCCCGATATGTTCCATATCAAGTCGCTCGACCGCGCCCCGTTATTGGCGCGACCGGGCTGATAGCGGCAGAATGGCATTGGGCGCTAGAACGTTATGGGGCCCCACAGGTCAATTCGCGGTTCGAGCGATTGTCCACTGGCAACCGCCGCATGTCCTGGCAGGACTGGTCCGCCTGGATGGCCACGCGCGCGGTTCTTACTGCATTTACCAAGTCCCGAGATCCGGCAATGGAATCTGTGAATGCCTATTTGCGTTCAGGCAGACTGCGCCTAGATGGATCCAAGGGAAAGCAGATGAGCTTCCGTCCCTGGAGTGGCCAGCTCCGAATGCCAATACTGCTGGCAACACATAACGCGATTATCGAAATTGCGCCGCTTGAGGGTTTCCTGCACCAAACCAACTCATTGGACACACTAGGCTATGACGAGAAGGAATTCATCTGTGACAAATAGTTTAGACACGGTGGGTCCAACTTACCTACTCGGAATCGTAGCGGTGACCGAACGTGAGATCGTGAAATTCATTCGCCAGCGCGAACGGCTGCTTTCCGCCATAGTGCGACCGTCGCTCTGGCTATTTATCTTTGCAAGCGGATCACAAAACCTGCTTGGAGTTTCAATTATTGAGCCCTATCAGACCTATACTTCCTACCAAGAATATATCCTTCCCGGCCTTTGCGGTATCATCATATTGTTCCAGTGCATGCAATCTGCACTTTCTCTGGTCTATGACCGCGAAGCCGGGGTGATGCGCGTAATGCTGGTGTCACCATTGCCGCGGAGCTTTCTACTTTTTGCCAAGATATTGGGCGCCACCATCCTTTCTGGGCTGCAGATCTATGTCTTTCTCGGTCTGGCTGCGATTTTCGGCTACTATATTCCGTTATCGGGCACGCTCCTGATCCTGCCGGCGATCTTCTTATCAGGTATTATGCTCGGCTCAATCGGACTACTGATCACTGTCTACACGCGCCAAATCGAGAATTTCGCAGGTATGATGAATTTCGTGATTTTCCCAATGTTCTTTTTATCCTCAGCGATCTACCCCCTATGGAAACTGCGCGAATCGGGTTCGGAGTTGCTCTATTGGATCGCCGCGATCAACCCGTTTACGCATTCGGTCGAACTGATACGTTTTTCAGCCTATGGCAAGTTTAATGCTGTTTCTGCTGCTGTGGTGGTAAGTTGTGCCGTCATTTCTTTTTTTCTTGCTGCACGTGGCTATGATCCAAATCGTGGTGCGATCGGACGGATCAGGCGAGGCTGATCCCTCGATTCCGATCTCACCGTTACTGTAACGGCAGTAACCGAGAAACATGCGAACGCGACCACCAGCGAAAATTCCACAGCCAGCAGTTTACTCCCCTGAGACGATTCCGCGCGATGTCTTCCAGACTCGCCGAACCAAAATTTCTGACGCAAAAACTGCCATGCTTTTGTAATCAGAAGATGCAATCACGGTTCCAATCTCATCTATTTCCCCAAGCATTTGCCGGATTGCCTAGACATTTACTGGACGCGGGACTGCGACCTAAGCAGAGTTGTTTAATTTCACTTTTTTTGTTTTCGACATTTAGATCTTGCCATTTTCCGGCATTAAATGTTGCAATCCAATGGCTATCGCTAATGTACTTATTTGAAAACTCGTTCTATGTAGACTAAAGATTGTCGACAGTATAGTAATAATTAATAGTACCGTATCGAGGATGTAACAATGAAAGTCACACTCAAGCAACTGGAGGTCTTCCGTGCGGTGGTAATGTCGGGCTCCATCAGCAACGCACGCAAATTGGTAGGACTGGCGCAGCCCACAATTTCTCAACAACTATCAAAGATGGAAGAAATACTGGGCACACAACTCATCCGTCGCGGGCAGACTCAAGGAATAGAAATGACTCCAGCTGGCGAATTCTGGTTTCGTGCCGCGGAAATTGTCCTGGAGCAGATAACTGCTGCCGAGGCTACTCACAAAGTTAATTTCTGTGACAGGCAATTGGACTTGCGCTTTGGAACGACACCTTCGTTAAGAGGATATTTTTTGGAAGAGGCGGCAAAAACCGCACTAAAAATTGGAAAGTTTTCCCGCTTCGAATTCGTCTGGGCGTTGAGTTCAGACGAAGTGGTCAAAATGATCCTTGCCCACCGCATAAATTGCGGCGTGGTGAGCGCTATGAGCGCCGAACAACATAGCTCATCTTTAAATATCAAACCCCTCTTCAATGACGAGATCGTATGGGTTGTGCCACGCAACATACCAGAAGAGATGATCGTGGAGGTGCTTACTGAACCCATGATAACCTGTAATAAGTATCACGCATTAAATCGCTATGTCGATGTTGGCCCAGGCATTCCCTGGAGTGGTTATTCAGATGATTGGTTTCGCTCCAAATTACCCAATGCGGCCCCATATTTTTCGTGTATGACCCATCAGGCCGCCGTCGATATTGTCGCTGGCGGTATGGCAACTTGCCACAGCCCACTCGCGCTGTTGCCTAACCTATCTGCCGAGGTGCTCAGCAGAATTAAATGCTTCCGTTTGAATGAGTACGTCCGAAAGGCAGTACTGGTCATGCCCAAACACCTTTTGACACTTCAGCCATTTGCCGATTTCGCGGAACATATTTCAACATATTTCTCTGAGAGGTACTTGGGAAAAGCCTTCCTAGACGAAATGCAAGATTTTCCTGAACTGTGCACCCAGATAAACTCATTTCACAATCGATCGGTAAACTCCCAGCGGACCCATTTATAATTCGAACTGGACTTCTGTTTTCCCGTAAGCCTGTGTGTTGGCACGCACGAACACCCTCGGGGGTGCTGTCAGACTAATGAACACTCACATCAGATTGCTAGCGCAGCCCAAATCTATGCGCTCAACAATTGACGCCACTCGGCAAGAGCAGCCACACGGTTTAGCTTGAAATTGATGTGTGAATAGAGATGTACGCCGAACAAAACCCTCGCCCAGTGAATCCACGACTCCAACACTAAAGGGCCGTGGTCCGAGGCGCACGGCCCGTGATCCAGGGTCCCCGGTCCATGAGCCTGGGCCCTTGATTGGTTTGGATTGGGCTAAGTAACCCCCAAATTATATCGTAGATCAAATCTACTTATGATCAGGAAGGTCTGTTTTGATCTGATGCTTTGTGGTGGGTGGACTGGTCGGTAGAAGTTTTCATCTTAACTATTACTGAGATAAATCAACGAACTATATAGGTATATAGGTATATTGGCGGATCTACAGGATGTCCTAGTGGCGGGAAGTCGCAAATTATTTGAATTTATTGC
>MDTF01007367.1_pt1 | contig 19167 bp, 14 predicted proteins | sample 811191 | NCBI WGS metagenome assembly MDTF01 (sample SAMN05326649, study PRJNA326480) | marine metagenome | isolation source: seawater | place: Southern Ocean | collected 2011 | reverse complement strand
TTGGAATAATTACAAAACATGAAATTGTGTTAGCAATAACTGGTGGATTATTTGTATTAGAAGCAGTTTCAGTTATTGTTCAGGTATTATCATTTAAATTAACTGGAAAAAGAGTTTTTAGAATGGCTCCTATTCATCATCATTTTGAAAAAAAAGGATGGGCGGAATCAACTGTGGTTATAAGGTTTTGGATAATTTCAATAATTCTTGCAATGATTGGATTAGCAACATTAAAACTTAGATAATGTTAAATAATCAAAATATATTTAATAAAAAAAAAATTTTAGTTTATGGATTAGGAAAAAGTGGCTTATCTGCCTTTAAGTTTCTTAATAAAAATAATGAAATATATTTATTTGATGACAAAAAAATTATTGATCATAACCATCAAATAAAAAAAAGTTTAATTAGTTATCAAAAATTATTAAGAAAAAATATTGATCAAATAATAATTAGTCCTGGAATCGATATTAAAAAATGTAGCCTTAAAAACTATTTAAAAAAAAATTCAAAAAAAATTTATACTGATTTAGATATTTTCTATGATTTTTACACTAAAAATAAAAAAATAACTATTACAGGTACAAATGGTAAATCAACTACTGCTAAGATTTTATATGATGTTTTAAAGGAACAAAATTTTGATGCACGATTAGTAGGAAATATAGGAAATCCAATTTTATTGGAAAAAAACATAACAAATAAAACAGTTTTTATAGTTGAAGCATCATCTTACCAGTTGGAATATAGCAAATTATTTAGATCTAATATTTCAGCGATACTAAATATTTCACCAGACCATCTAGAGAGACATAAAACTTTAAAAAGATATATTAATACAAAATTTAAAATTGTGAAAAATCAAACAATAAAAGATTATGCAATATTAAATATAAGAAATTTCTATATAAAAAAAGAAATAAAGAATCAAAATTTTTTACCTAAATTAATTAAAATTAACAAACTTATAGATATTAAATTATTAAAAAAAATAAATAATCCATACTTCTATAGTGAAGGTAATAGAGAAAATTTGTCTGTTATTTTTCAAATTGCAAAAATATTAAAGATTAAAAAGAATAATTTGTTCAAAACATTAAAAAAATTTAAAGGTTTAAAATATAGACAACAGATAATTTTTAGATCAAAAGATTTAACTATTATTAACGATTCTAAGTCTACTAGTTTTACGTCTTCAATAAATATCTTAAAATCAATATCTAATGTTTCCTGGATAGTTGGTGGTTTAGCAAAAAAAGGTGATAAATTTTTATTATCAAAAGTTAATTGTAAAAATTTTAAAGCATATATTTTTGGAAAAAATAAGAGTTTTTTTATAAGTGAGTTAAAAGATATAATGAAGTATGAATCTTTTACAAACTTAAAATTTTTAGTTAAAAAAATTTTTTTAGATATAAGAAAAAATAAAAATCAAAAACATAAAACTATTCTTTTTAGTCCTGCAGCAGCTTCTTTTGATAGCTTTCAGAATTTTGAAGAAAGAGGTAAATATTTCAATAATCTCATTAAAAAAAATTACAGTGTTTAAAAATATTTCAATTTACAGACATTATTATGGTTGGTGGAAAAATATTGATAAAGTAATTTTTTTATTAGTTATTCTCTTATTTAGTTTAGGTTTATTTTTTTCGCTAGCATCAACTTCATTAATTGCATCTGATCGATTAGAGACTAATAGTTATTTTTTTTTTTTTAAGCACTTAGCTTATGTTTTTATTGGAATAATCATTTTAATATTCTTTTCATCACTAGAAGAAAAAAACCTTTATCGAATCTCTATTTTTTTATTTTTAATTTCTTTGTTGTTTTTATTTTTAGTACCAATAATAGGTAAAGAAGTTAATGGTGCTAAACGGTGGCTTGATTTAATTTTTTTACCTAGATTTCAACCTATTGAGCTTGCCAAACCTTTTACAATAATTTTAATAGCCATTATTCTAAGTAGTGAAAAAAATATTCACATTTATTATAAATATTGTGTTAGTTTTTTTGTGATAGTTCCCATATCTTTTCTACTAATGATGCAACCTGATATTGGGCAGACGTTGCTCATTTTTTTATCCTGGATAACGTTGGTTTTTATTTCTGGAATAAGTCTTATGGTATTTCTGTCTTTTTTTGGTATTTCGTTAGCATCACTAATTTATATGATTTTTTATATTCCCAAATTTGAATATATAAGAAAAAGAATTTTCTCTTTTTTTAATCCAGATACAGGAACCCACGGCGCTCAAGCTGCAAAGTCTGTAGACGGAATATCTAGTGGTGGTTTTTTTGGAAAAGGCATTGGAGAAGGGACGTTAAAATATAAAGGGTCTGAGACACATACTGATTTTATAATCTCAGTGATATCAGAAGAATTTGGCGTTATTATAATTATCTTAATATTGTTAATATTTTTATTTTTTATCTATAGCGTATTTAAAAAAGTTTATTTAGAAGAAAATGAAAAAATAAAACTAGTTCTTGTAGGATCGATTACCATAATTGTCATGCAGGCTTTAATCCATGTAGGAGTTAATATAGGGTTACTTCCAACAACTGGTATGACTCTACCATTTTTAAGTTATGGTGGATCTTCAATTATAGGAGTGTCTATTCTGTCTGGTATAATCTTAAATTTAACAAAGAAAAAAGTTAATTAATATGATTAATATTTTAATTAGTACGGGTGGTACAGGAGGGCATGTGGTTCCTGCGACAATACTTTACGAACATTTAAAAAATAAATTTAATCTTTTTATGACATCAGATGACAGAGGAATTGAATTTATAGACAAAGAAAAATATAATATCGAAATTATTAATGTACCTAAAATATCCCAAAATATTTTTTTAATACCATTTCAATTTTTTTTGTTAATAAACTCAATTTTTAGATCTTTCATTTTTTTAAAAAAAAAAATATTAAAATATTAATCTCAACAGGTGGATATATGTCTCTACCGTTATGTATGGCATCTAAGCTTCTCAATATTAAACTATTTTTATTTGAGCCTAATTTAGTTTTAGGCAGATCAAATAAACTTTTTATCAATTCTTGTATAAAAATTTTTTGTTACTCAGATAGAATTAAAAATTTTCCTAAAAATTTAAAAAATAAAATTTCTTTGATTCCAGCCCTATTAAGAAAAGAGTTTTATAATATTAAAGAATCTAAAAGTATTAATAAAAATATTAACTTATTAATAATAGGAGGAAGCCAAGGTGCAAAATTATTTGATACATCAATTAAAAATTCAATAATAGATTTATCAAAAATATATAAATTAAAAGTTTATCAACAAACAAGTAAAAATAATTTTCAAAATCTAAAGCTATTGTATCAAGCGAAAAAAATCGAAAATGAATTATTTGATTTTAATGAGGATATCTCATTCTTTATGAATAAAGCCAATATATGCATAACTAGAGCTGGTGCTTCAACATTAGCAGAGTTAATTTTTTTAAACGTTCCACATATAGCAATACCATTGCCTACAGCAAAAGATAATCACCAATATGAAAATGCATTTTTTTATAATCAATATGGATGTAATTGGATTTTAAATCAAAATGAAATTAATAACGATAATCTCACAAATAAATTACTTAATATTTTTGATAATAAAAGAGAGTATTTGGATAAAAAAATGAATATGAAAAATTTTAGCTACCAAAATACGTGGAATAATATAAATCTGAAAATTATATCTACTATTAATGAAAATTGAATTAGCAAAAACTGAAATAATACACTTTGTGGGCATAGGTGGAATTGGTATGAGTGGTTTATCATTAATAATGAATGGCATGGGGTTTAAAGTCCAAGGCAGTGATGTTGCAAACAATAAGAATATTAGTCGATTAAAAAAATATAGAATTAAAATATCTATAAATCATGCAAAGAAGAACATTGAAAAGGCTACAATTTTGGTTGTTTCATCAGCAATTAAGAAAAATAATCCTGAATTAATTGAAGCAAGAAGAAAGCAACTACCAATTTATAAGAGAGGTGAGATGCTGGCACATATAGTGTCCCTAACAAAAAACATTGTTGTTACTGGTTCGCATGGCAAAACCACAACAACCTCATTGTTGGCAGCAATATTTTCTAAAACAAAATTAGACCCTACAATTATAAATGGAGGAGTGCTTAACTCTCTAAATAATTCAGCAAAGCTAGGAAAAAGTGATTGGTGCATATTAGAAGCAGATGAGTCTGATGGTAGCTTTGTACATGTGTCACCCACTTATTCAATTGTTACAAATATTGATAGAGAGCATATGGATTATTATAAATCTATGAATGATCTTAAGAATTTATTTGTTAGCTTTATAAATAAAGTCCCATCTTTTGGAAAATCATTTATTTGTATTGATGATAAAAATAATGCTGAACTATTAAAAAAAATTAAAATTAAAAATTATTATACATATGGAACAAGTTTGAAAGCACAATTTCATATCAAAAATATAAAACAAGAAAAAGAATTTTCCGAATATAACCTTTCTATTAAGCTGCCAGGAAAAAAAAATATTAATATTAATAAAATTAAGATTCCCCTACTTGGGCTTCATAACGTTAGAAATGCAACGGCTGCTGTTGCGGTAGCTTCAACAATTGGAATATCTAAAGAAATTATTAAAAAAGGTTTAAGTGAATTCAAAGGAGTGCAAAGAAGATTTAATAAAATATTTACATTCAGGGAAACAAACTTTTATGATGATTATGCTCACCATCCAACAGAAATCAAAGAAGTTTTAAATGGAATAAGGGCTGCTTATAAAAAAGATGAAATAATCTGCGTATTTCAACCACATAGAATATCTAGGTTAAAAGATCTTAAAAAAGAATTTAGTTTGTCATTTAAAAAAGCTGATACTGTCATTCTATGTCCAGTTCATACTGCTGGAGAAAAAATAAGATTAGGATTTAGTTATAATAGCTTTGCAAGGGAAATAATAAAAAAATCAAAAGTTAAATTATTTTTAATTAATGATCAACATCAATTAGCCAAACTTATAAAGCATAATATCTATGGAAAAAAAATTGTTGTTGGAATGGGTGCAGGTACTATTTCTAGTTGGATGAACGAACTACCAAAATTATTAAAATGTTAATTGATGAAATAAAAAAATTTTCTAACGAAATTAATAGTAAAATCTATTTTGATTATGATCTAAAAAAAAGTAATTGGTTTAATATTGGGGGAAAAACTAAAGTCTATTTTAAACCAGAATCACTATCTGATTTAGTCATATTTTTAAAGAATTTTGGGTCATCTAAAAAAATTTATATTTTGGGTGCTGGTTCGAATACTTTAATAAGTGATGATATTTTTGATGGAATAGTTATTAAATTAGGAAAAAATTTTTCAAATGTTTCTTTAATGCCTAATGGCATTTTGGTGGCTGGCAGCGCCTGTGCTGATAAAAAATTATCTGATTTTGCTTTAGAGAATGGAATAGGAGGTCTGGAGTTTTTGGCTTGTATACCAGGAACAATTGGTGGTGGCTTAAAAATGAATGCAGGTTGCTTTAAAAGAGAATTTAAAGATATACTTATTTCTATTCAGGCAATAGATCGATTAGGAAGAGTTATAACAATCCCAGCAAATAAAATTAACTTTGAGTATAGAAATAATAACCTAGCAGAAGATTTAATTTTTTTAAGCGCTTCGTTTAAAGGAGAAAAAATAAATAAACTAAAAATTGAAAAAAAAGTTTTAGAATTAAAAAAAAAAAAAGACAGCACCCAACCAACTAAAATTAAAACAAGTGGTAGCACATTCAAAAATCCTATTAATCAAACAGATAAAAAAGTCTGGGAGCTTATTAAAGAATCGGTACCCTTAGAGTTGACTTTTGGAGATGCTGGTATTTCTAGCAAACATTGTAATTTTTTTGTAAACAAAAAAGATGCCACGTTTAATGATATGTATAAACTGATAGAGTTTGTTAGAAAAAAAGTAGAGGAAAAAACTGGTATTAAATTAGAAAAAGAAATCAAAATATTAAGATAATAATGAAAAAAAAAATTTTAATTCTTTGTGGAGGTATTTCAAAAGAACGCCTAATAAGTTTAGAGACAGGAAAACAAGTTGCTAAAGAATTAAAAAAAAATCAATATAGAGTTATGACTTGTGATCCAGATAATACTTTATTGCAAAAAATTAAGTTTTTTAAACCAAATATAATATTTAATGCACTACATGGACAATTTGGAGAAGATGGTTATATTCAAACTATTTTAGAAACACAAAAAATTCCCTATACTCATTCTGGTGTTATTGCTTCGTCTATAGCAATGGATAAAGAAATTTCTAAGCAGATCTTTATAAAGAATAATATTTTAACACCTAAATATATTAAGTTTAAATGTGGAAAAAATAAAAATGATATTATTAAAAAAATAGAACAAAAATTAAAATTTCCAGTTGTAATTAAACCCATAAATGAAGGTTCAAGTTTGAATGTTCATATTTGTAGTAAAAAAAATATTATAAAAAAATTAAATGAATTAAATATTTATAATGAAATTTTAATTGAAGAATTTATACCTGGTAGAGAAATTCAAGTTGCTATAATGGGTAATAAAAAGCTTGGCGCCATAGAACTTAAACCCAAGAGAAAATTTTATGATTATACAGCAAAATATAATTCAAATGCAAAAACAGAACATATAATACCTGTTATATTGAATAAAAAAGATTTAAAAAAAGTGATGAGTATAACATTTAAGGCTCATAAGATTATTGGATGTAGAGGTGTCACAAGGTCAGATTTTAAATTTCATAAAGGTAAATTTTATCTATTAGAAATTAATACACAGCCAGGCATGACTAAACTTTCTTTAGTACCAGAAATTGCAAGCTATGCTGGTCTAAGTTTTATAAGATTAATTGAATGGATTTTAAAAGATGCATCAATCAATCGGTAAAAAAAAAAAAATACTAATATACATAATATTTCTACTCATATTAAGCACCATTAATTGGAAATTTGTAGAACCGCAAAAAAAATATACTTTAAAAATTGATAAGATTGAAGTTATAGGACTATCGAATAGTAAAAATTTAGAAATTAAAAATGAACTCAGTAATATTTTTTATCAAAATATTTTTATTCTTAAAAGAGAAGAAATTAACAGAATTATTAATCAACATAATATTATAGAAGAATACAACATTAAGAAAATTTATCCTTCAACACTCAATATAGATATCAAACCCACAAAATTTGTTGCAAGAATAAGCGACAATAACCAATTAATTGTAGGTTCAAATGGTAAGCTTATCCTCAGTTACCAAAGTGATCAAAAATTGCCATACATATTTGGAGAATTCAAGTCAAAAGAATTTTTAGAATTTAAAAAAAATATTGATCAATCAAAATTTAATTTTTCTGAATTTAAAACTGTATATTTATTCCCCTCAAATAGATGGGACATCTCAACGAATGATGATATCCTAATTAAATTACCACTAAATAATATGTCAGAATCGCTTAATACAGCATATAGAATCTTAGATAGTACACAATTTAAGGATAAAAATATTATCGACCTAAGAATAAAGAATCATCTGATTGTAAAATAATGAGTAGTGATAATTACCAAATATACTTTGATTGTGGTTTTTCTAAATTAAGAGCAGGTGCATTTAACAAGATTGATTTAAGAGAAACATTTAATGCTGAAAGTAATTTTTTTTTTGATCACACTGACATAGATTTAGAAATTCAAGAAATTATTACTTTCTTAGAAAAAAATACTAATGAGTATGTTGATAATATAAATTTGATGATAGATAGCTCTAAGATGCAATCTATTGGAATTTCAGTATTTAAAAAGATTGATGAGTTGCAATTAAGACAGGAAGATATCCAATTCTTAGTTCAAGAAGCCAAACAACAAATATTAAAATATTATAATAATCAAAGTATTGTCCATATTATTATTAATAATTATAAAATTGATGATATTGATTATGATTATTTGCCAATAAATATAAAATGTAAATTTATATCTTTAGATATTTTCTTTATTTGTTTACCAGAGGAAATTATAAAATATTTTAAAAATTTTTTTTATAAAATCAATATTTCAATTAATCAAATCATTTGCTCTAGTTATGCAAAAGCTATAAATTATAAAGATAATTTTTCTTTATTCAGTGATGTTTCATTTATTGATGTTGGTTTTAATAAAACCTCAATAATAACTTATATTAATAACAAAATTACTTCTTTAATTGTCTTACCAGTTGGAGGAAACCATATTACAAAAGATATTTCTAAAGTGTTAAAAACTGATTTACAAACAGCTGAAAATTTAAAGATTAATTTTGATAAAAATGAAATTTATTTAGATAAAAAAGATTATTCTTTAGAATTTTTGCAAAAAATAGTTTTTGCTAGAACTGAAGAAATTCTAGAGCTATGTACTAAATCTATTAAATCAAATTTAATTACAACAGATCAACACAAAATGATCTTAATGGGTGAGGGTTCAAAAATATTAGATAATCAATATAAAAATAAAATTTCCATTATGAATGATATAGATTTCTTAGAAGAAACTACTGAGGATATTTGCCAGTCTGGATTTAAATTAGGAATGGGGATAAATAAACATGAGGTTGTATTGGTACCAAAAAAACTAGCAAAACAGGGTTTTTTTGAGAAACTTTTTCATTTTTTTAAATAAAATAGTATTTTCCTGTAACATTTCTTGTTTTTCTTAATCTCGCTCATGAATTTATAAGAATTCAATGTCTGTTTTAAATCAAAAAACTATTAACGATAATATTTCATTTAAAGGTGTTGGTCTGCATTGTGGCTTAGCAGTAAATTTGGTTATTAAACCAGCTGATCCAAATACTGGAATAATTTTCAAAAGAACAGATCTTAAAGAAAAGAATATTATTATCCCCAATCTTTTTAATGTTAGCAGTGCAGTATTTTGCACAACAATATCAAACGAATATGGAGCTAGTGTTTCCACAGTAGAACATTTAATGGGAGCTTTGTATGGATTAGGAATAGATAATGCATTAATTGAAATTGATAATCAAGAGGTTCCAATTCTAGATGGTTCTGCAAAGTTATTTGTTGAAGAAATAAATAAAACAGGAATTAAAAACAGCGATGCGCCTATAAAAATAATTAAGATTGAAAAAAAAATAGAATTCACTGATGGTAACAAAAGAATATCTATTGAGCCTAGTAAGATTAGTTTAGATATTGATTTTGAATTAAAATATGAAAATGATCTTATAGGGACACAACGAAACTCAGTTAAAGTGTTTGAATCAGATTTAACAGATATTTATAATTCCAGAACCTTTTGTCTATTTGAGGATATAGATAAACTGAAAGAAATGGGACTCGCAAAGGGTGGAAAACTGGATAATGCAATTGTTGTAAAAAATAATGAAATCCTTAATAAAAATGGCCTTAGAAATAATAAAGAATTTGTAAATCATAAAATTTTAGATTGTATGGGAGATTTATATCTTGCTGGTTATAAAGTTATTGGAAAAATAATTTGTTCTCAAGGAGGCCACAAGCTTACAAATCAATTACTAAGAAAAGTATTTGCAAATGATGAGAATTTTTCATTAATAGAGATATCTGAAAAACATTTGCCAAACGCTTTTATTAATAAAAGTCACTTAAAGTCTATTGCATAATTTTATTTGCTACATAAATTAATATTAATAAAAAAGTAAATGAATCATCTGTCCAAACTATTAATAATATTAATCCTATTTTCATTAAATTCATGCTCAAAAGACAAAAAAGTAATCTCAGTAATTAAAGAAGTAAATCAGCAGGATGAGATGATTACAGCTTACAATGAAGGCATTCAAGGCATCAGAGATGGAGATGCATTTTATGCAGCTAAAAAATTTCTAGAAGCGGAATTACTTTACCCTCAATCAGATTGGGCCTCTAAATCTGTTTTGATGGCATCATATTCATACTATTTACAGAATTATTATTTTGAGGCAATAAACAATTTAGAAAGATTCATAAAAACTTATCCAAAAGATTCTAGAATGGCATATGCGCATTATTTATTGGGTATGTGTTATTATGAGAATATAGAAAGTGAAAAAAAAGATCTTGAGCCGTTAGTTATAGCTAAGATGCAATTCAATATTGTAATAGATAACTATCCAGGTACAGACTTTGCTTTAGATTCAAAATTTAAAATTGATTTAATAAATGATGTTTTGGCATCAAAAGAAACATATGTTGGAAGACATTATATTAAAAAAGAAAAGTGGATAGCTGCTATAAATAGATTTAAAAATATTTTAGAAAACTATGAAACAACAATTTATGCAGAAGAGGCGATACATAGGCTGGTAGAAATTCATTACAAAATTGGACTTGAGTCAGAGGCTCAAAAATATGCAAGTTTATTGGGTTATAACTATCTTTCAGGGGAGTGGTATAAAAAATCTTATAAGATTTTCAATAAAGATTATGGAGCAAAAAAAATTATAAAAGAAAAAAAAGGAATAATAAATAAATTCAAAAAACTTTTTGAATAAGATGAATCAAGACATAATAGTTAAAAAATATTTAGAAAAAATCAGATTATTACAAAAATATAATAGGCACTATTATGATAAAGATAAACCAATTATTTCAGATCAAGAGTTTGATTTATTAAAAAATGATATAATTAATTTAGAGAAAAAATACTCATTTTTAAAAAACAAACTATCTCCTTCAAAATCTGTAGGGTTTAAGCCTTCAAAAAACTTCCAAAAAGTAAAGCATAAAGTTCCAATGCTATCACTGGGTAATGCCTTTAATGAAGAAGATTTAAAAAACTTTGAAAAAAAAATTATAAATTTTTTAAGCCTGAAAGAGGGAAATACTATTGAGTATAGTGCTGAACCAAAGATTGATGGAATTTCTGCTTCTTTGATTTACCTTGGGGGCAAGTTTTTAAAAGGTCTCTCAAGAGGAGATGGATCAGAAGGAGAAGATATTACCCAAAATTTAAAGACAATTAAAGATATACCAATATTAATTAATAAAAAAAACTTTCCAGAAGAGATTGATATAAGAGGGGAAGTTTTTATTGAAAATAATGATTTTAAAAAAATAAATGAGAAATTTGCAAATCCTAGAAATGCTGCTTCTGGATCGTTAAGACAAAAAGACTCAAAAATTACAAGTAAGATTCCACTTAAGTTTATTGCTTATACTTATGGATATGCGAAAAATATGAAGATAGATAATCAAGTAGAATTTTTAAAGAACCTTAAGTTATGGGGTTTTCAAACAAATCCATTTAATAAAAAGATAACCAATGTTAAAGACTTAGTTTTAAATCATAAAAATTTAGAAGAAAAAAGAAAAGAAATGGCCTTTGATATAGATGGGGTTGTATATAAGATTAATAGTTTTGATTTACAAAAGAGACTAGGTTTTGCAGCAAATGCACCAAGGTGGGCTATAGCGCATAAGTTTTCTGCAAATAGTTCGATCTCTGAAATATTAAATATCGAAATACAGCTAGGTAGAACTGGCGCCCTCACTCCAGTTGCAAAAATAAAACCAGTTAATATTGGTGGGGTAATGGTTTCCAATGCATCGCTTCATAATGAAGATGAAATAATTCGAAAAGACATAAGGATTGGAGATACTGCAACAATAGAAAGAGCAGGAGATGTAATTCCTCACGTAGTTTCAATTAACATTAAAAAAAGAGTAAAAGATTCTAAAAAATTTGTTTTTCCTTTAAACTGTCCTTCTTGTGGCAGTAAAACAATAAAAGATTTTAATGAAACAACAAAAAAAGAAGATGCAGTAAGAAGATGTACAAGTGAAGGATATGAATGTGAAAAAGTTTCTATAGAAAAAATAAAGCATTTTGTTTCAAAAGAAGCATTTAATATAGATGGTTTAGGCAAAAAAATTATAGAAAATTTTTGGAATTTAAAACTTATTAAATTACCACAAGATATTTTTAATTTAGATTATAAAGAAATAGAAAAATTGGAAGGGTGGGGGGAATTATCTTCTGCAAATTTAGAATTTTCAATAAAACAAAGAAAAAAAATTTCTTTGGAAAGGTTTGTTTACTCATTAGGTATAAGACATATAGGTCAAGAAAATGCAAAATTAATAGCTAGACATGTAAAATCATCATCAAACTTTTTGAAAATGGCTGACGAAAAAAATATTAATAATTTATTGAATATTGATGGTATTGGTCCAACACAAGTTCAATCAATTAAAAATTTTTTTTTAAATAAAACCAACTTAAATGTTTTATTTGAATTAAACAAAAATCTTTTAATTGCAAACGTAATTCCAATTAATAATGAAGGATTGTTAAAAAATAAAACTTTCATGCTTACGGGAAAATTAAATGATATTAGTAGAGCTGAAGCCAAATCTTTAATAGAAAAAAATTCAGGAAAAATAAGTAACAATGTTAATAACAAATTAGATTTTTTGATTATTGGTGAAAAACCAACAATTAAAAAAATTAACACAGCTAAAGAATTAGGTATTCAAATAATAAATCAACTAGAATGGTTTAAAATGCTAAATAAGACTCGCTAACCACTTTTTTTCATTTTTGTCTAAAGCACTTGAGTATTCTGCATAAATATTTAAATGATATTTAAATAAATAATCTTTTTCTGTTTCATCTAATAAATTATAATTAACTAGATCTTTTTCAATTGGAGCAAGAGTAAGATTTTCAAACCATAGCTTATTATTTTTTCCATTAACATAAAGTAAATTTTCTATTCTAATTCCAAAATGATTTTTTTTGTAAAATCCAGGTTCATTGCTTAAAATCATTCCTTTTTCAATTTTTGTAGTATTACTCTTTGATATGGACTGAGGTCCTTCATGAACATTTAAAAAAAACCCTACACCGTGACCAGTACCATGAGCATAATCGAAACCATCTTTTTTTAAAAACTTTCTTGCTCTAAGGTCAATTTTTTTTCCATTATTATCTTTTTTTAAGTTAGTGAGAGCTACTGCAATATGACCTTTTAATACCTTCGTAAATATGTCTTTTATGTATTTTTTTTGTTTAGAAAAGCACAGCGTTCTAGTTACATCTGTTGTGCCATACTTATATTGGCCACCTGAATCGCACAAAAATAAGTCCTTTTTATTAATTTTTTTTGTATTAAGCTTAGTAGCTCTATAGTGAACAATTGCACCATTTGAACCAGTGCCAGCTATTGTATTAAAGCTAGGATGCAAATAATCAATATTCATTTTTCTAAATTTTTCTAATTTATTTTGTGCATCAACTTCTGTTATATTTTTTTTGTTGATATTTTTAATCCAATAAATAAATTTTGTTAATGCCAAGCCATCCTTTTTATGAGCTTCAATCATATGTTTAATTTCAGAAGAATTTTTTATTGATTTTAATCTATAGATTGGGTCTTCTTGATTTACAATTTTAAATTTAGACTTAATAATTTTTTCATCAAAAATGGAGCATGACTGGTTATCAATAATAAAATTATTACCTTTGAGTTGATTTACTGATTTCTCAAATTCATGAAAATTAATTACTTGATCTTTTTTAATTTTTTTTTCATTAATAATTTTTTGTGGATTATTTTTAGCTGTAATTAATAATATTTTTTTATTTTTACTAATAATTAAACGAGAATTAGGAATTGGGCTGGTAGGATTGTCATGTCCTCTGATATTTAATAACCATGCTACATTTTCAGGTGCACTAATAAATAAATGATCAGCTTTATTTAGTTTAAGAAAATTTATAATCTTTCTTATTTTTGATTGATGACTTTGACCAGTTACTTTATTTGATAAGGAAAAGAATAACTTAGTTTTTCTAATCTTATCTTTATGTATCTTGTCAATTAAATTTTCATTAATTGTAATTAACTTAATATTATTTGAAAAATAATGTTTAAGCTTACCTGTTGTAAATAAATGTGGATCAAAGCCCAATTTACAGTTTTTAATTATTGTATGTGGTAACTTTTTGTGAATTTCAATAATTTTAAAATCTTTACCACACTCATTTTGCGCTTGTATTGTATACCTTCCATCAACAAACAAATAATTAATTTTTTTTAAAATAACAGCCAAACCTGCTGATCCTGAAAAATTTGAAATATTTTTTAATCTGTCATTTTTTGCATACTCAGAAAAAAATTCATCATTCTTAGGAATGATATAGCCATCAATCTCAAAATCTTTAAATTTTGCCCTTAATTTTTTTATTCTACTTTTAATCATTTGATTCTTTTTTGATATCTAATCCATCCGGGACTTCTAGTTCCTTCTTCAATTTCAAAATCTTGATTAAATTCAAAGTCAGCATTATCATCTTTTGCATCATCAAAAAATGAATTCTTTTCTAAAAATTTTTCTGGCAATTCTTCAATAAACCTTGAGGCCATGCTATCTATCCAATTGCCTTGATAAAATCTATTCATGGCAAATGATATAAGGGCTATTTTTTTTGCTCTAGTTATACCGACATATGCCAATCTCCTTTCTTCTTCTAGACCGTTCTGACCTTTTTCTTCAATTGATTTTTGATGAGGAAATAGACCTTCCTCCCATCCTGGAAGAAAGACAACGTCAAATTCAAGGCCTTTTGAGCCATGCATTGTCATCATATTAATTTTTTCTCCATCCCAATCTTGATCAATTGATGTTGCTAACGCTACATGTTCTAAGAAACTTTCTAAGCTATCAAAATCTTTCATCGCACTCAAAAGTTCTTTAATGTTTTCTAATCTACTTTCATTATCAAGATCTTTTTTATTTTTTAACATTGCTGAATAACCAGATTCATCCAGAACTAACTGTAATAATTTAACATGGCTAATTTTTTTTATATTTATATCACTTCTCCATTTTTCCATTAGAAATAAAAAAGAATTAAGCCCTATTTTTGTTTTAGGTTTAATTAAGTTTTGTTCAATTAAAGTTTTTGATGAGATTTCTAAACTAACTGAATTTTTATTTGAAAATTCATGTATTAATTTCATAGTACTTTCACCAATAGATCTTTTGGGGTTATTTACTATTCTACCAAAAGCTAAGTCATCTTTTGGTTGATGAATTAACCTTAGATAAGCAACACAATCCTTAATTTCTGCTCTTTCATAAAATTTAGTTCCTCCTAAAATTCTATAAGGAATCCCAATTTTTAAAAAACGCTCTTCAAACTCTCTAGTTTGAAATATAGCTCTAACTAAAATAGCAATATTATTAAAAGTATATTTTTTTTTTAGTTTTTTTTCAATTTCATCTGCAATTCCTATTGCTTCATCTTTTCCATTCTTAAAACAATTGAGTTTTACTAAATCACCTTCTTCCAACGTAGTTTTTAAAGTTTTACCAATCCTATTTTGATTATTAGCAATAAGGTTTGAGGCAACTGATAAAATGTTTTGTGATGATCGATAGTTTTCTTCTAATCTTATTACTTTTGAACCACTATAAACTTGATCAAATTCCAAAAAATTTTTAATTTCAGCTCCACGCCAACTATAAATTGATTGATCATCATCACCAACGCAGCATATGTTTCTATGTTTTTCTGATAAAAGATATAACCACCTACTTTGAATATAATTTGTATCCTGATATTCATCCACTAGTATATATTTGAAGTTATTTGAATATATTTCCCTTATATCTAAATTCCTTTCTAAAATTTTTACAACGTGCAGAATTAAATCACCAAAATCACATGCATTTAAGTCTAATAATTTTTGTTGATAGATTCTATAAAGAGGAAGTACAGTTTTTTCATAGATGTCATTTTTACTGATAATTACTTCATTTGGATAGAAGCCTTTATTTTTCCATCTATCAATAATAGATAAAATATACTTAGGGGCTAATTGTTTGATATCAATGTTTTCAGATTTACATATATTCTTTATTAATCTCACTTGGTCATCTGTATCAATAATTGTAAAGTTGGAAGTTAATCCAGCTGCAGATGCATGTTTTCTTAATAATTTTGCACATATAGAGTGAAATGTACCCAGCCATGACAGCCCAGTAGCTTCAGAATTAAGAATGGAGCTAACTCTCTTTTGCATTTCTTTTGCTGCTTTATTGGTAAAGGTTACAGAAAGTATTTGGTTGGGAAATGCCTTTTTTTCTTTAATAATATGAGCAATTCTTGATGTAAGAACCTTAGTTTTGCCAGACCCTGCACCAGCAACTATTAGTAAAGGGCCATCTAAGCATAAAACAGCTTTTTTTTGTGCTTCATTAAGGTTATTTAAATATTCAGAGTTTATCATTTTAAAAATTTTATTATAAGTTAACTAAATTCCAGTCATATTATGAAACCATTTGTTCAAAGTTTTAATAAGTTAATTAAAAAGACAATATTAAAACTTCAGAATAAAACAAATAATAAGTTTCAAATTAGTGCATTTAATAAATATTTAATAACTTTTATCTCATTATTATTTTTTTATCTATTTTACCTATCAATACCTGTTTTATATGACAAAACCTGGGTGCAAAGCAATATTGAAAGTCAATTATTAAAAGAATTCAAAATAAATTTTAGTATATCTTCAGATATCTCGTATCGCATTTTACCTACACCACATTTTTTAATTAAAGATTCAAAGATTTTTAAAGAAACTGGAGACAAGAAAGTTTCTTTATCTGATATAAAAAATTTAAAAGTATTTATTAGTCAAAAAAATCTTTTTGACAAAAAAAAAATGATTCTTAAATACTTAAAAATTGATAATGCTAACTTTTTACTTTCAAGAGATGACTTTGGGCTATTAAGAGATAATAGCAATAATAAGTTTTCAAATAAAAAGATTGAAATTAACAAAAGTAATATTTTTTTTAAAGATAAATCAAATGAGATACTAACTATTGTTAAAATCTACAAAGCATTTTTATTCCAAGATAGTGAAAATTTAATAAATTTATTTAATCTAAAAGGAGAAGTTTTTAATATACCTTTTAGTTTTGATTATAAGAAAAAAATTGACTCTTTAAATAATGAAGAATTTAATATTAATGCTAAAACACTTAAATTAAATATTTTCAATCAATACAATAATGAAAAAAATAAGCTTAATAGTGGAAAAAATATTATAAAATTTTTTACTTCAACAATTAATACAGATTATGAAATTAAAAATGGTACATTGACTTTTAACTCTGTCAACTCAAGAGTAAAAAATGCTAAAGTAGATTACAGTGGAAATTTATCAATTAATCCATTTGATCTAAATTTTGATATTAATATAGACAATTATGATTTATTTACGAAATTTAATAATAATTCAATTTTTAATGAATTAATTAAAACCAAATTATTATTTAATGACAATATAAGTGTAAGTAGCTCAATAACTGGAACTTCAGATTTAAAAAAGAGTATTTTTCAAGATATAAAAATTAATTTTAATATTGTTAATGGAAAAATTAATTTTGACAAAACACGATTAATTAATAATAAAATTGGTTTTCTTGAATTAGCAAATAGTAATTTAAGTATTGAAAATGATAGTTTAATTTTGAATACCAATATTATAATAGACATAAATAATTCTGAAGAATTATTTTCTTTACTTCAAACTAATAAAAGATTCAGAAAACCAATTAAAGATATTGTAATTAATCTAGATTATGATTTTTCAAACAATCAGATTTTATTTAATACTTTTAAAATTGAAAACCAAGAAATGAGTGATGAATCATTAAGAATTATTGAAGGTTTTAATAATAATAACCTTCACAAGTGGAATAAAACTAGACGTATATTGAATGCTTTTTTTAAGTCTTATGAGGGATAGATCATTTTTTTAGGGTCTACTATTCGCTCATAGTCTTTTTCTTTAATAAGGTCAGTTTTAAGAGCCTCATATTTTAAAGTAGTGTTATTTTTTAAAGCAGTTTTTGCAATTTTTGCAGCATTATCATAGCCAATATGTGGAGCTAGAGCCGTAACTAACATTAAAGAATTATCTAAATGCTCTTTAATTCTTTTTTTGTTAGCCTTTATTCCTTTAATGCAGAATTTTGCAAAATTTTTTGTGCTATCGGCCATAATGTCAATAGATTGAAGTATATTGTGAGCAATAAGTGGCTTAAATACATTAAGTTCAAAATGTCCATGAGACCCAGCTAAAGTAATTCCAGTATGATTGCCTATTACCTTAACACAAACCATGGTAACAGCTTCACATTGTGTGGGGTTAACCTTTCCTGGCATAATTGATGATCCAGGTTCATTCTCTGGCAGTATTAATTCACCGTAACCAGCTCTTGGTCCAGAGCCTAAAAATCTTATATCGTTTGAGATCTTCATTAGTGCTACAGCACAAGTATTCAATGTTCCCGAAAAATTAACTATAGAGTCATGAGCTGCTAATTCTGCAAATTTATTTTGCGCAGGTTTAAAAGGTATTTTGGTATATTTTGCTATCTCTTTAACAATTTTCTTATCAAAGCCTTTCTTTGAATTAATGCCAGTTCCGACTGCTGTACCACCCTGTGCAAGAAAATACATCTCTTTAAGGGCATACTCTATTCTTTCAATACATTTTTTTAACTGAACCTGATATCCTGAAAATTCTTGGCCAAGAGATAAAGGTGTTGCGTCTTGTAAGTGAGTTCTTCCAATTTTGATAATATCTTTGAATTCTTTAGATTTTTTATTTAATTCTTTTTCTAGAATTTTTAGGCTAGGTAATAATTTGTTTATAGTTTCTTGAGCTACAGATATATGCATAGCTGTAGGAAAAACATCATTTGTAGATTGAGATTTATTTACATGATCATTTGGATGAACAGGTTTTTTTGAACCTTTTTTTCCACCCATAATTTCTATTGCTCTATTTGCAATTACTTCATTAACATTCATGTTAGTTTGTGTGCCAGAGCCAGTTTGCCAAACTTTTAATGGAAAGTTTTCATCCAACTTTCCATTAATGACTTCTTCAGAAGCTTTTATTATTGAATTAGTTATTTTTTTGTTAATTTCTTTTTCTTTATAATGAACTAAAACAGCTGACCTTTTAATGATTGCAATAGACTTTATTATTGAAATATTAACTAAAATTTTTCCAATATTAAAAAATTTATTAGATCTTTGAGTAGATGCTCCCCAGTATTTATTATCTG
>MDTF01008437.1_pt1 | contig 19168 bp, 18 predicted proteins | sample 811191 | NCBI WGS metagenome assembly MDTF01 (sample SAMN05326649, study PRJNA326480) | marine metagenome | isolation source: seawater | place: Southern Ocean | collected 2011 | reverse complement strand
GGGGGAATTTCCCTCTTAAAAAAGACAATGTCTTAATCTTTATTAAAAAAAATTCCTGTAAATAGGTTGAAAATTATTATACTAATTATAATTGTTGTAATTCTCAAACCATTATTATAAATTTGTTTAAATTAATCTTAAAAAATCACTAAAATGAAAAAAGTTTTTATCACATCATTGCTTTTAATTTGTATTAACTTAAGTGCGCAAGAATATTACTGGACCTCATACAGTTTTAATGTAGAACCTGAGGATGAAGAAATTGTTGCTAAATTAACTAATGATTATTTCAGCGCAAAAAATTCTAAAGCTGATGGTATTTCTGTTTATTTATTTGAAAATCATTTTCACGATAGTAGTCTAAGTTCTAGCCATGAAATTGTATTTGCTGGTACTTATGAAGCTATGGGAGATCAATATTCTCAAGGAGAAAACCCCAGTTGGGATTTATATTTAGCAAAGTTAGGGCAATATACTAAAAGGTATTCTGCTGCAGCGGGGAATAGTATTTATTCATTTGGTGTTCCAGGATCACATCCAGTTCAAAATTTATTATGGCTCAATGTTAGTGATGCTTCTAAGTTTGCGGCAGGGTTTAAAAATTATCATTCTAAAAACAATCCAGAAGACAGAAGAGTTACTCTTGGTAAATTCCGCCTAGGAAGAAGCCCTTTAGGAGAATCTCATTATGTTCTTATTGGAGTTAACGATTTTAAAACAGCAATGAATGCTGGCTTATATAGAGAATCTAACCCTGCTGCTAAACAAGCATGGGCCAAATATATGAAAGAGATAGATGGTGCTGTTGATTTAGTTAGAACCTCAACAAGAGTAATGGTTGGTAAGTGGTAACATTTAATTGCAAACACATAAAAACCTCCAATAAATTTGGAGGTTTTTATATAAAATAATTCTTGAACTTTATTTTTTTGAATTTTGCCTTGGATAGTTCTCCTCTTTTTGTTTGCGGGTAGAGTAAATAATGTTCCATATGGTTAATCCCATATATGTTGCAAATACAAGTGCACCTACTATAAAAAATCCTATGCTCATGTTGTTCTTCTTTGTCTAATTGCAATCGCAAACAATAATATTGTGCCTGGCCAATGTGCTGAATAAACAGCTGACTCAGTAAGTTCGGGGTCTTTTAAGATAACACCAGAAATCCCTAAACCAACTGAGTACAACATAGCAATAAATGCTATGATAATTGGGTAATACTTTGAAATGAATTCTTTCATTTTTTATTGTTTAATATTTTGTGAATTTAATTTTTATCTAAGATACACATTTGCTAGAAGTATCTTCCAAAATTTATTTATTTGTATTAAAAACTTTTGCCTTTTTATACTAATTGTATCTAAGGTGTGTTTTTATATCTTTGAGAATTAAAATGGTTTCATGGATGAATTAATATTATACTTCAAACTAGGTCTTAGTCATGTTCTTGATTTAGCAGCTTATGACCATATTTTATTTCTAATTGTACTGACTGTTATTTTTAGTTTTCGCCAGTGGAAAAAAGTAGTATGGTTGCTAACTTTTTTTACTATAGGGCATACCATTACTTTGGCATTAGCTGCCTTTGGTATTATTGGAATTAGAATAGATATTGTGGAGTTTTTAATTCCTGTAACCATAGGTGTTACTGGGTTATTTAATATCCTAAGAGTAACTGAGGCTTCCTTGGGGAAAGTGAAAATCAGCTTACTTTTTGCGCTATCTTTTGGACTAATTCACGGACTTGGGTTTTCAAATTATTTTAAACTAATGATTGGAAAAGAGGAAGACAAAATCTTACCTTTGTTAGAATTTGCGCTAGGAATAGAAGCTGCACAAATAATTATTGTGTTTGCTGTTTTGCTACTAGGAATGCTTATGAAAAGTTTCTTTAAAGTTCCAAAAAGAGATTGGATACTGGTGTGTTCTGCCTTTGTAATTGGAGTTGTAATTCCTATGATGCTGAACAGAATATTTTGGTAAATAATTAACGTGCTCATTTTTTAAATCTCATTACTTTTAACCTTTATGAATTCTAAACAACATAGATACGATATTGCTTATTTAAAAATGGCTTTAGAATGGGGTCAATTATCTCATTGTAAGCGAAAACAAGTAGGAGCTTTGATTGTAAAAAATCGGATGATTATTTCAGATGGCTTTAATGGTACTCCTTCTGGTTTTGACAATTGTTGTGAAGATGATAATGATGTTACCAAATGGGAAGTATTGCATGCAGAAGCCAATGCTATTTTAAAAGTAGCCTCCTCTACCCAATCTGCAGCAGGAGCAACTTTGTATATCACCTTATCTCCTTGCCAACAATGCAGTAAACTTATCCATCAAGCAGGTATTAAACGCGTAGTATATTCTAAAGACTACAAAGACACTTCTGGTATCAATTTTTTAAAAAAAGCAGGAGTAGAAACTCAATACTTACCTATAAATGACTAAAAATAATTTCCCTATTTACTTATCAATAGCCACCATTTTTGGCATCTTAATTGGTGTCTTTATAAATGGTAATAGTAATGGATTTTCTCTAAATCCCAACACTAAAAACGAAGCGAAGATTAGACGTTTAATGGATTATATAGATCAGAACTATGTGGACACCATCAATACAACTAATTTATTGGACGGTGCAATTTCTGAAATGGTTGGTAAATTAGACCCGCATTCTGCCTATATTCCAAAAAAGAATTTGCAAGATATGCAAGATAGAATGCAAGGAAAATTTGTTGGTATTGGAATTCAATTTAGAATTATTAACGACTCTGTAACTGTTATTGAACCAATAAAAGGAGGTCCAAGTATAAAAGCGGGGATAAAAGCCGGTGACAGAATAATTATAGCCGACAAGGACACACTGTCTGGTAAAAAAATAAACCTTAATAGTGTTCCTTCGTATCTCAAAGGAATATCAGGTTCAGAAGTAATATTGAAAATTTACAGAAAGGCGAATGATTCGTTATTTAATCTCAAAATTACTCGGGGAGATGTAAATATTAAAAGTGTAGACCTTTCTTATATGATAAATGATCACATAGGCTATATAAAACTAGATCGATTTGCAAGAAATACCTACCGTGAATTTACAGCTGCCTTAACAAAACTCACCGGCCTAGGAATGGAAGACCTAGTGCTGGATTTAAGAGGAAATGGAGGCGGATTTATTGATATAGCGAACAGTATTGTTGATGAGTTTTTAGAAGATGATGCGCTCATTGTATTTACAAAAAATAACAAAGGACAAATTGATGAGTATTTTGCTACAAAAGATGGCGCTTTTGAAACTGGAGAATTGTATGTTTTAATAGATGAAAACTCTGCTTCTGCATCAGAAATTGTTGCTGGTGCTTTGCAAGACAATGATAAAGGAACCATTATAGGAAGACGTTCTTTCGGAAAAGGCTTGGTTCAAATAGAAATGGAATTGGGAGATGGATCAGCTGTGCGCTTAACAACTGCAAGATATTATACTCCAACTGGTAGATCTATTCAAAAACCGTACACTAAAAATGGAGACAAAAATTACTACAACGATTATCAACAAAGAATTTTAAGTGGAGAGTTACTGTACAAAGATAGCATTCAAGTAACAGGTTCTTTACAATATAAAACTCCAAAAGGAAAGGTAGTATATGGCGGTGGTGGAATTATACCCGATGTTTTTGTAGCCATAGACACAACAGGGTACTTGAATAACTTTTACTATAGAACTATCACTAATTTTTCTTTTGATTATGTAGATGAAAACAGAAAAGAACTCACTGAAAATTGGACTTTAGAGCCATTTCTTGCTAATTTTGACAAAGATGATACCATATTTCAATCGTATGTATCAAAAGTATTTGACATCAATATTCCTTCTTTTAAAGCAAAAGAAAAAATACGTATTTATCTAAAAGCTACCATTGCAAGAGAACTTTTTGGTGATCTTGGGTTCTATCAAATTATTCAAAAAGATGATAAAATGCTTCAAAAAGTTTTAGAATTGGATGCTAGCATAGAATAGTGTTACTTTGCACCACATGACTACGATTACTACTTCTGAAAATAAGAAAATATACTTTGCTTCTGATCAACATTTAGGAGCTCCAACTCCTGAAGCTAGCTTACCGCGTGAAAAAAAATTTGTTGCTTGGCTAAACGTAATTAAAGAAGATGCTGGGGCTGTTTTTTTATTGGGTGATTTATTTGATTTTTGGTTTGAATATAAAACGGTAGTTCCTAAAGGATTTGTAAGAGTATTAGGAAAACTTGCTGAACTCAAAGATGCAGGCATCGCCATTTATTTCTTTGTAGGGAATCATGATTTATGGATGCGTGATTATTTTCAGAAAGAATTAGATATTCCTGTTTTTCATCAACCTCAAGAATTTGATATTAACGGAAAGTTATTTTTAATTGGACACGGTGATGGCTTAGGTCCAGGAGATCATGGGTACAAACGAATGAAAAAAGTATTTACTTTCCCCTTTTTTAAGTGGTTATTTAGGTGGCTACATCCCGACATAGGAGTAAGATTAGGACACTATTTCTCTGTGAAAAATAAATTAATTTCCGGCGATGAAGATGCGCAGTTTTTAGGAGAAGAAAATGAATGGCTAGCGCTATACTGCAAGAGAAAGCTTACAGAAAAACACTATGACTTCTTTATCTTCGGGCACAGACATCTTCCCTTAGAAATTGAGTTAAATAGTACAAGTAAATATATAAATCTTGGAGATTGGATTCAGTATTTTACCTATGGTGAATTTATGAAAACCTTTAAACTTAAAGAATTTTAATACTATTCTTTTGTAAATTTAATGAGTTGTTGAACTCCTGTATAAATACTCAAACAGTTTTCTATTATAAACGCCTCATCCATATGTTTTTCTTTCAAATATGCTTTTAATACTTTTTCTCCATCAAAATCTACAAAAGCCAATCTAAAAAATAATTCTGTAGTATCAAATCCAAAATCAGATCCTGGCAATAAAGCAACTCCAAAATTCTCTAAAAGATAATGAGATAGTTTGGTGCTACTATGTAATTCTAATGATTTAGTTTTTTCTTTAAAGTTCTCAAAGCCTATCATCATGTAAAATGAGCCTTGGGGAGTGGCACACTGAATATTATTAGTAGAAAGCTGTTTATAAACATAGGAAGAGATTCCGTATAAAATAGCGGCAGAGTTAGCAACGTATTCTTGTAGATCTTTAGAATATTGATATGCTTTTACAGCGGCAAATTGAATGGGTGAAGAAACACAACTAAATGTTTCACTAAATAACGAAGTATAGACAACAGACAGACGCTCTAGTTCTATTGGTAGTGACATAAATCCTAAACGATATCCTCCTGCTGAAAACACCTTGCTAAGCCCTCCAAAAACAATCGTCCCTTCAGAATAATAGTTAGAAATACTAAGCGAATACTCGTTTTTAAAATTTATTTGAGAGTAAATCTCATCAGAAAAAACTACTACTTGATATTTTCTACAGACAGTTGCTAAAGACTTATATTCAGTATCTGAATACACAGCACCTGTTGGGTTGTTTGGCGAGTTTAGAATAAGTATTGAATCTTGTTTTTTATGTTCGTTTAAATAGGCCTCTAATGTGTCTGCCGTAAGTTTAAAATTATCTTCTAGTGTTGTTTCTAAAATGCTATAACTTCCTCCTTTTGGCTTTTATCTGTGGTATCTAACTTACCCAGCTACCTTTTGGGATTAAAAACTCTCCTTCAAATATTAGTATCGACTGATATAGGAGTTCTTTACTCCCAGGTCCAATAAAAAATAAATCTGAGTTTCTGTCTATCCCCTGATTTTCTGAAAGGAAATTGGACAACTGATGTCTTAATTTCTCTAAACCATTTAAAGGTAGATAATGATTGTTAGTCGCATTATTTTTTAGTTCTTCTACTATAGATTGATGAATAGAGAATGGTGATTGTCCAAATCCAAAATGAGCAACCTCTTGTCCTTTTTTTCGTAAATCTTTTACTTTTTCATTGATTAAGAACGTAGCCGATGGTGCTAACTTTAACGTTTTTGAAATTATTTTCATTACTTGATAAATGTGGTTATTAACAAAAAAAAGAGGCCAAAAGGCCTCTTTTATATATTGTAAGCGTTATAAACTTATGACGGATCCGCTGTATACATTGTCCAAGAAACATTTCCGTTTCCATCTGTACTTTTAGTACACCAAATATGAAAACCATAATCCTCAGCATTAACAGTAAACGTAAAGTTACCTCCTGCAGATACTATATCAAAAGTTAGGTCTACCGGGTTAGAGAAAGTATTAGCAGGCCATTCATAAACAAAAAGACCATAATTACCATCAGGTAAGGCAGTACCAAAAACATTTTCTTCATTTATAACTCCCTGACTATCGTCAATGGCAAATGGATTCCCCCAAAGAGCGTCCAATCCTCCTAATATTAGATCCAGGTCCTGACCTGTTTCCCAAGTTAATTTAGCAGAAAAATATCCCTGTCTCATGATTCTTACAGAAGTATTTCCATCTAAACTAGGAAGAAATCTTCTCGCTGAAGCATTAACAACTATAAAGTCGGATAAGTCAACATCATGAAAAACATCATCGGTTGCAAAAGCAACAGAAATTGTTATGGAGTTATCACCTGAACTAGCATTAGATGTCATTGAGTTTCCACCATCTAAAGAATATTCTACCGTTGAATAACTAGGTAAACCTTCAGAAAAATTAATTACCAAATCATAACTTGTAGCGTCATCTGAAATAGCTATTATATCATTTTGATTTGCTAGTGATGCTGTAATTGATTTTTGTGGTAAAACCATTACTTGTTCATCATCATCTACATTACATCCAATGAATGTAAAAACAGATAACAATACAATACTTATTTTATATATATGTTTCATTTTTTTATAATTGAGTTATTCTATATCCAAATTGTGATCCTAAACTTGCTTTTATCATAGTAAACTGCCAAGAATCAGATTCTATTTTAGCACCTGAAAAAGTTTCTACTCGACCTCCTGGGAAAGTGAAATTAATATCGTATTCAGCAGGGTAATCACTACTCCATTCATACATGTAAAGGCTAAAAACTCCTTCTTCATCTGCTGGTAAAACTACTTGTTCAGTAGTTGTTACTCCTTGACTATCATCAAGTACAGTCCCTCCAAGATCTTGATCTCCTGTAACTAAAAAGATATCTAAATCTTTCGCAGAGTTTGACCATGTAACTGTAATTTGTACTGGCCCTGCTGGTGCTGTGAAATCTGGCTCAGAATCAACTACACTTATTTTTCTTGTTAATTCTCCTGGTGTTAGATAATAAACATCAGAAGAACCAAAGGCTACATCTAAAATTTCTAGTGTATATACTTCTTCAGCAAAACCTTCTGCTACACCATCATCTGAAAAACTAAGTTGAACTTGAACTGATGTTTCGTCAGCTGGTATGATAACAGTTGCTGGAAAGCTAACACCTTCTGGGGAACCATCAGATGAAGATATCCCTAATGATACTGTAATAGGTACGCCTAGTGGATTTATATTTGTCCCAACAGAAAATGTTAATGGTTCTGCTGTAGGATCATTTTCTAATATTATTCGATCAACGTTGGTATCTGTAAATCCAACGTTTATTTCACTTGTAGGAGTCCATTCTCCTGGATTTGTTACACTATCTACATCATCCTGTCCACACGAAATTAAAAGTGTTAAGGAGAATAATAGTGCTAAATATTTAATATTTTTCATATTCTATAGTTTTATATATTATAATTTAAATTTTAATCTAGCAAAAACTGTTCTTCCATTAATTCCAAACTGAGAAGTAACACGTGGGTAAATAAAATTATTACCACTTGTTAAGTTCGCTGGACTAGCGGTTGGAAATACATTAAAAATATTACTAGAACCAATAGTTATAGTCATATTTTCTGTAAAATCATATCCGAAAGACATATCAGTTAATAATTTATCTCCAAATATTGGATGATAATTTGCACCCGAACCACTCAAAGATGATTCTTGTGTTACATCTGGATTAGTAACTGCTCCAAAAAATGAGTTTCTTACAAATAGCTTCCATTTATCTCCATGTATCACATGACCAAGATTTGCTTTAAATCTAGGAGTAGCTGTTTCTAAGAAATACGATTCTCTTTCTCCAAAATAAGTGCCTATTTGCGATGCTAATTCAGGTGATGCATTTATTTCATCTACACGTTGAGTATATGCAAAGGTTACTGCTAAATCAGTTGTTATACGAACATCAGATACAGTTGCGTCATGAGAAACTACAATGTCAAAACCTTTAGTTTCTGTATCTATTGCATTTGCAAAGAAACGAGCAGATTCTGCACTTGTAACAATTCCTTCAGGAATATCAAAATTACCTGTTAAAACAACTCTGTCATCAATTCCTGTAAAGAAACCATCTACAGTTAAACTAAGATTAGCGTCAGGAATTTTAGCTGTAAAACCAAGACTTGCACTAAAAGACTCTTCTTGTTTTAATTGTGGGATACCCAAGGCTCCTGCAATTTGACTATCATTTGAGAAAGTACCTACTTCGTAAGGAACTCCTGAAATAAAGTTTGTGCTAATTGTATTAAAGTTTAACTGAGCTAAAGAAGGTGCTCTAAAGCCTGTACTTGCAGCAGCTCTAATATTTACATTATCGTTAACTTTTACGATTCCTGCTAACTTCCAGTTGAAAGTAGAACCAAAATCGCTGTAGTTTTCATATCTAACAGCTCCAGAAAGGAAAAGGCTTTTAGTAACATCTAATTCTAAATCACCGTAAAAAGCATAACTATTTCTAGTTGCATTTCTTTCGTTTGCTGGTCTGAAACCAGGAAAAACTTGAATTCCTCCAGGTCTACCGTTTCCGAAGAAATCTACTACTCTAGTAGCAGCATCTCCGTTCCAGATATCACCGTTAATATCATATGTTGCCCAAGACTCTTCTTGTCCAGCAGTAATATCATAAGCTTCCATTCTGTATTCTGATCCAACAGCAACATTTAATCCTGACATCACATCACCATAGAATTTTGTTAAATCTAAATTGGTTGTGTTCTGAGTAAATGAAAAACCACCTGCATACACCTCTAATGGAGATGCTTCTTGCAAACTAGCATTGCTTGAGTTTCCAATATTAAAATCGAATGAGTTTTTACCGTAGGTATTACTAAAGTCTATATCCCAATCTCCTTGAGTCCCTTTAATACCGACAGAAATAGACTCATCATTTACGATTGAATTTATTTCAGGTAAGAAACCTGCAGGATATAATCCTGTAAAAGCTCTAGACTGAGCAGGTCTTCTATAAAAACCGGCTGCATTTCCTTTTCTATGACTAATTCCTCCAAAAGCATAAAAACTAAAGTTATCATTAATTGAAAACTCCATGTTAGCCATAAACTTTCCATTTCTTAATCTAGATTGTCCAACTCTCATGCTGAAGTCTTGTCTTGTTAGACCTCTTGTTGCTAATTCATCTTCTGATGTATTAAAGTTTAACAATCCTCTTAATTGGTCAATTGAAGTTGCTGCATTTATTTGATTTTTTAATGAAAAATCAAAATACGTAACTCCTTGAGCATATGTTTGAATTTGTGCTAATGAATATTGCGTAATATCTGATCCTGCACCACTGTTTAAACCAATCCATTCTACAGAATTACTTGCATCAAAAATTTGTCCTGTGAATCCTTCAGGTCCAGCTCTATATGATGGAGCTCTAGTTGATACAGATCCTGTGAAATTTATAAACCCTCCTTTATCATCTAAAGGAATTCCGTAATTCACATCAAACTGAAAACTTTCTCCATCCATTCCACCAGTTTGGTTGTTGGTGTTTTCACCCCAATTTCCTCCTTGATTTACTTGAAATTCTAAACCTTCACTGCTTTTAAGTACGATGTTTATAACACCTGCTATGGCATCACTACCATATTGTGCTGCTGCACCATCTTTTAAAATCTCAATTCTTTTGATAGAAAAAGCAGGAATAGCATTCATATCTGTACCTACACTACCTCTACCAACTGTACTGTTTACATTTACTAGAGATGAATTATGTCTTCTTTTTCCATTTACCAATATTAACACTTGATCTGGTCCTAAACCTCTTAATGCTGCAGGATCTATGTGATCTGTACCGTCAGAAACGGTTTGTGAAGTAGAAGTAAAAGAGGGAGCTACATAATTTAAAATATCATTTACTGATACTTGAGGTCCTGCGCTTAAAAGCTCAGTTACATCAATTACATCAACAGGAACTGGCGTATTTGCTACAGTTCTGTTTTTATTTCTAGATCCTACTAGTACTACTTCGTCTAAAGCAAGATTGTCTTCTTGTAAGACAATTGTTACATAGTTAGCATCTATTATACTCTTTTCAACAGTTTTGAATCCTAAAGAAGATACTGAAATTGTTGCCGGTAATTTCTCAACATCCAACGAAAATTCACCATTTTCATCTGTGGTAGTACCGTTTGTTGTTCCTTTTTCTACGACATTCATAAATGATAGAGCCTCTCCGCTTGTATCAGTTACTTTTCCTTTAATTGTTTGAGCACTCAATGTGATTGCCCCAACAAATAAAAACACAACCGTGAAAAAATTTAAAAAGTCTTTTTGTTTCATATAATTGTTATTGATTGATAATAAACGCAAATGTTGCCTTTTTTTTCGTCAAAAACAAAAAAATATTAACTTAATATTAAGATTTGCTTCCTTTAATACATTGAAACCTACTTTTAAATCTGTTGATAAAAAACAAAAAAAGCCTAGCATTTCTTTAACCAATTTTTAACAATGATAAAAAATCGAATGATGTAGATTTGTTTTTCAATTTTTTAACTCTTAAAAACACAGCAAATAATGGACGTAGATGTTAGAGCAATTAATGAAAAAATAGAGCGAGAGAGTGCTTTTGTAGATCTATTAACTTCAGAAATGAACAAAGTTATCGTCGGTCAGAAGGAAATGATAGAACGACTACTGATTGGTTTGTTAGGAAATGGTCATATTTTACTTGAAGGAGTTCCTGGTTTAGCAAAAACTTTGGCAATAAATACTTTGGCAAAAGCTGTACAAGGATCTTTTAGTAGAGTTCAATTTACCCCAGACCTATTGCCTGCAGATGTGGTGGGTACAATGATTTACAATATGAAGGAAAATGAATTTTCAATCAAAAAAGGTCCTATTTTCGCCAATTTTGTATTAGCTGATGAAATAAATAGAGCACCAGCGAAAGTTCAGTCAGCTTTATTAGAAGCAATGCAAGAGCGTCAAATTACCATTGGAGATACTACTTTTAAACTTGATGAACCTTTCTTAGTAATGGCTACTCAAAACCCTGTTGAACAGGAAGGAACCTATCCACTACCAGAAGCCCAAGTAGATCGTTTTATGCTCAAAACTGTTATTGAATACCCAAATATTTCTGATGAACAAACGATCATGAGGCAGAATTTAAGCGGTGGATTTGCAACAGTGAACCCAGTAGTATCTATTGAGCAAATTTTAAGAGCAAGAGAAGCTGCTAATGAAGTTTACATGGACGAAAAAATAGAAAAGTATATATTAGATATTGTTTTTGCAACTAGATTCCCTGAGCGTTATAATCTTTCACAGCTTAAACCACTAATTAGTTTTGGTGCTTCACCTAGAGGAAGTATCAATTTAGCAAAAGCTGCAAAGTGTTATGCCTTTATTAAAAGAAGAGGGTATGTAATTCCTGAAGATGTAAGAGCCATTGTCTATGATGTTTTACGACATAGAATAGGAATCACATATGAGGCTGAAGCTGAAAACGTTTCATCTGTTGACATTATTAACACAATTATAAATGAAATAGAAGTGCCTTAAGAATACCTGTATAAAAATAATACAATTTTGTTCATAGAAGACACATCTATAATTTTTGAGGAGATTCACAAAAAATTATTTAGTTTACCCAGAATAGAGTACTCACATCATGGATACTAAAGAAATACTAAAAAAAGTACGGAAAATTGAAGTCAAGACAAGGCGATTGTCTGACCATATTTTTGGTGGTGAATACCACTCCACCTTCAAGGGAAGAGGCATGACCTTCTCTGAAGTAAGATCCTATCAATTTGGAGATGATGTAAGGGCTATTGACTGGAATGTTACTGCTCGCTACAATGAACCCTACATAAAGGTTTTTGAAGAAGAAAGAGAGCTTACCATGATGCTCATGGTAGATGTTTCTGGATCTGAATACTTCGGAACAATCGATCAATTTAAAAAAGACACTGTTACGGAAATTTCTGCTACATTGGCCTTTTCTGCAATTCAAAACAATGATAAAGTTGGCTTAATTCTTTTTTCAGACCAAATAGAATTATTTATTCCTCCAAAAAAAGGAAAAAGTCATGTGCTAAGGATTATTCGTGAATTGATAGAGTTCAAACCAAAAAGTAAAAAAACAAATATTGCTGAAGCTTTTAAATTCCTTTCCAATGTTATGAAAAAGAAAGCAATTGTTTTTATGCTGTCTGATTTTATGGATGATGATTATGAAAGAACGTTAAAAATTGTTGGTAACAAACATGACATAACAGGAGTTCGTGTATATGACAAACACGATGAAGAAATTCCTAATCTTGGAATGGTTCCTATGTTAGATGCTGAAACAAATTCAGTTCAACTAATCAATACAGCATCTAAAAAGGTAAGAAATAGCTATAAAAAAAATGCTTTAGGCCTTTTTGATTACTTCAAAAGCACCTTCAAAAAAAGTGGCTCGGGGACTATAGATACAAGAGTAGACGAAGATTACGTAAAAAAACTATTAGGGTATTTTAAACATAAAGGAAGATAACGCAAATGAAAATAAGAATTCTTTTATTTCTTTTATTAACTAGTGCACTTACTTTTTCTCAAAAAGTAAGTGTCAATATAGATACTACCAATATTAGAATTGGAGAACAATTTTTATTTAAAATTTCAATTAACGATACTGCCAACGTTATTTTTCCTGAAAAACTAGAAAGACTAAAAAATTTAGAAGTTGTAAAAAACATAAAAATTGACACTTTCAAAAATAAGCTTATTAAAAAATATTTGATGACAGGTTTTGATAGCGGCGCATACTATATCCCGTCTCAACAAATTTTCATTAAAAATAGGTCCTACCTTACAGATTCTATCCTTATAAATGTCGCGACAATAGCTGTAGACACGACAAAGCAGAAAATATTCCCAATTAAAGCAATACAAAGTGAACCACTGGTTTATGATGACTTTAAGCCCTACATAATATGGTTAATTTTAATTCTATTAGTAATAACAGGAATTATTTATTATTTAATCAAACGAAAAAAACCATTAGTAACCGAGGAAGAAACTATTACTGCTTTACCTCCTTTTGAAGAGGCTCTAGAAAAACTTCAAGAATTAGACAATAAATTGTTATGGCAAAATAATGAAATAAAAAAATACTATAGTGAGCTAACAGAAATTGTTCGTGCTTACATAGAAAAAGAATTAAAAGTTCCTGCATTAGAAATTACAACCCATGAACTAATTGACATCCTTTCTGACTTTAACGAAGCAAAAACCATACATACTAGCAGAGAGACTATTAAAAAATTAAATGCATTGCTTCGGGAAGCTGATTTAGTGAAATTTGCAAAATCAACACCACTATCTCATGAAATTGAAGAAGACAGAAGAGATGCCGAAGATGTTTTAAATAATCTAAAGCCAACACCATTAATAGAAGAAACTAGAGCAGATGAATTGGAGTAATTTTGAATTTCATAACCCTGAGTTTTTATGGCTACTAATTCTAGTTCCGTTAGTTGCTGTCTGGTCATATTTTATGCGGAAAAAAGAAACCGCTGTATTAACTGTTTCTAGTCTAAAAGGGTTTGGCACAAAAAGTACTGTCCTACCAAAACTAAAACCGCTATTAACTGTTTTTAGAATCATGGCTTTAGCTTTCTTAATTCTTGCTATGGCTAGACCAAGAAATGTAGCTGTTAGTACTAAAGTAAAAGCCAATAGAGGTATAGACATAGTAATGGCTATTGATGTTTCTGCGAGTATGTTGGCTAGAGATTTAAAACCAAATAGATTAGAGGCGTTAAAAGTAGTGGCAACAAATTTTGTAAACAGACGACCTAATGATAGAATAGGGATCGTTGTCTATGCTGGAGAAAGTTTTACCCAAACACCAATTACAAGCGATAAAGGAATTACAAAAAGAACCATTTCAGAAATTAAATGGGGACAGCTAGATGGAGGAACTGCCATAGGAATGGGATTAGGTTCTGCTGTTAACAGATTGAAAGAAAGCAAAGCTAAAAGTAAAGTGATTATTCTTCTAACAGACGGGGTTAATAATTCTGGTTTTGTAGACCCTAAAACTGCTACCGAGCTTGCAAAAGAATTAAATATTAAAGTATATACCGTAGGAATTGGAACCAACGGAATGGCAGATTTCCCTTACAGTAAAAATGCTAGAGGAAAATTGCAATTTAGAAAGCAAAAAGTAGAAATAGATGAAGAGCTTTTACAGTTTATTGCAAGTGAAACAAAAGGGCAATATTTTAGGGCTACAGACAATACCAAACTTCAGGATATTTATGATGAAATAGACACCCTAGAAAAAACAAAAATTGAAGAATTTAAATACTACAACTATCAAGAAAAATACAGGTTTTTAATATTTCTTGCTGGTGGATTGTTATTATTAGAATATTTATTAAAAAACACATTGTTTAGAAGTTTTATATAATGCTATACAGACTAGAAGAGCCCATATATTTTTACCTATTTGCAATAATGCCATTAATTGTAGTTGTTTTTCTTCTGGTGCTCTGGTGGAAAAAAAGAACTCAAAGAAAATTTGCGTCTGCCGGCATGTTACAAAAATTAGCTCCTGATATTTCTGTTTTTAAATCCGTATTAAAACTCTTGTTTTTTATCTTCGGAATTTCATTTCTAATTTTAGCATTGGTAAATCCTAAAATAGGAACCAAGCTAAAAACATTAAAAAGAGAAGGAGTAGATGTCGTTTTTGCTTTAGATGTCTCTAGAAGCATGTTGGCTGAAGATATTGCCCCTAACAGATTAGAGAAATCAAAACAAATTATTTCCAAAATTATAGATAAATTAGGTAGTGACCGAGTAGGAATTATAATTTATGCAGGGAATGCATATCCTCTACTGCCTATTACAACAGACCACGGAGCAGCAAAGATGTTTCTACAAAATGCAAGCCCTGATCTAGTTTCCAGTCAAGGAACCGCTATTAATGAAGCCTTAAATCTAGCGAAAACCTATTATAATAATGACGAACAAACCAATCGTTTCTTAATTATTATTTCAGACGGAGAAGATCATCAGGAAGAGACAAAGCAGTTAGCTCAAAATATTTCTAATGACGGAATTAAAGTATATACCATTGGTGTAGGAACAGAAAAAGGTGCTCCCATTCCTTTAAAAGTTAATGGCTCTTTAATTGGTTACAAGAAATACAAAGGAGAAACCGTTTTAACAAAACGTAACTCTAACCTTTTAAAAGGTGTTGCAGACGCTGCAAATGGAAGTTATATTGATGGAAATTTAACAGACAAACCTGTAAAAGCGATAGAAGAAGTTATCAGCAATGCTGAAAAAACCGAATTTGAAACCAAACAATTTTCAGATTACAAAGATCAATTTCAATGGTTTTTAGGAATTGGCACGCTATTTTTGTTGTTGGATATTTTCTTGCTAAACAAGAAAACAAAATGGCTCAAAAAAGTTGATTTGTTTAATGAAGAAGATACTTAAATTCTACTAAAATGAAGCCTTTAAAATATATAATCACAACTTTAGTGATGTTATTAACATCAACCGTTTCTTTTGCTCAAAAAGATTCTATTGCTATGCAAAGAGAAGCTAGAAAATTAGTGAGAGAGGGAAACAAACTCTACGGTCAAAACAACTTTATAGATGCCTCTGTTGCGTATAAAAAAGCATTACAAAAAAATAGTGCGTACAAAAAAGCAACTTATAACTTAGGGAACTCTTTATATCAAGAAAAGAACTTTAAGGAAGCTATCCCTCAATATAGTGTAGCAGTAGAAAGTGAGAAAGATAGCTTCAAGAAAGCTGAGGGATACCACAACATAGGGAATGCAATGATGCAAGAAAAAAATTACCAAGGAGCAGTAGATGCCTATAAAAATTCTCTCCGAAGCAATCCCACTGATGATGAGACTCGCTACAATTTAGCAGCAGCACAAAAACTTCTTGAAAAAGACAAGGACAAGAATAAAGACAAGGACAAGAATAAAGATAAGGACAAGAATAAAGATAAGGACAAGGATAAAGATAAGGATAAGGATAAAAAAGACGGAGACGACAAAAACAAAAAAGATCCTAAGAAAAACGATGATAAAGGAGATGAGAAAAAGAAACAAGATCCTAAGAAAGATGAGAAAAAAGAAAAGAAGCCCCAGCCAGGAAAAATGTCTCCACAACAAATTAAACAGTTATTAGAAAGTTTAAAAAATGAAGAGAAAAAAACTCAGAAAAAGTTAAATGCAAAGAAAGCTAAAGGGGCTAAAATTAAACAAGAAAAAGATTGGTAAATTATATATTTACAAGTAGTTAGACAATAAAAATGAAGCAAAAGTTACATTATATTATTATTTTATGTGCTCTTATGAGTGTGTCTACCTATGCACAAACACCTGAACTTATTGCAAGTGTTAGCAAAAATAAATTAGGGCTCAACCAAAGAGTGAAAATACAGTTTACCATTAATAAACAAGGGGCAGATAATTTTCAGGCTCCTAATTTTAAAAATTTTCAAATAGTTAGTGGTCCAAGTCAATCTATAAGTCAATCTTGGATTAATGGGAAAGCGAGTTTTTCTCAGTCTTATAGTTATATTGTTAAGCCTCTCAAAAAAGGAGAATTTTTAATCCCAGCTGCTAGCATAAAACTCAACAACAAAATACTAAAATCTAAGCCTGTTAAAGTAATTGTTTTAGATCCGGTAGACATCCCTAAAGATCCAAACGATCCTAATTATATTGCACAACAAAACGTTCATCTAGTGGCAGAGATTTCTAAATCTAGCCCCTTTGTTGGTGAAGGTATTTATGTAGAATACAGGCTATATGTCAGTCAAAACATAAGTGTAAGAGACTTTTCCTACACAGAATCACCTCAATATAATGGTTTTTGGAACCAAGACATTAAAATACGAGGGTTAACAACCAAAAACGGAACTTATAACGGAGAGCCCTATAGATATGTTGTTTTACAAAAAGCACTATTAATTCCAACAAAATCAGGTAAACTAACGATTGACCCAATTAAAATGGATATTGTAATTGGTGTACCAACAGGAAGAGGGGATTTCTTTGGAAATGCTATTGTAAGAAACATTACTAAAAGTTTTGCTTCAGCAAAGAAATTTATTCAATCTAAAGAACTCCCAATAGAGGGCAAACCAGAAAGTTTTAATGGTGCTGTTGGCGATTTTAACTTTATAGTAAGCTCTAGTAAAAATATTTTAAAATCAAATGAAACAGCTACTGTTTCTGTAAAAGTTACTGGAAACGGTAATTTAAAATTATTTGAATTACCAGAAATAAAAACACCTTCAGAATTAGAAGTTTTTACCCCTGAGCAGAAAGAAAAAATTAATATCAGCTCTAGAGGAATTAGAGGCTCAGTAACTAAAAATTACACCGTTGTTCCTCAATTTAGAGGTAAATATAAAATCCCAAGTACTGAGTTTTCGTATTTTGACCTCAAAGAAAAAAAATATATTAGACTAACCTCTCAAGATATATTTGTAGATGTTTTAGAAGGTAAAGAATTAGTGACAGATTCTGATGTGCCTTCAAACTTTAAGAAAGACATTATTATTACCGGTGCTAATTTTAGATATATTCAAACAAGCAGCACTTTATCTTTAGCGAATGAATCGGATTTCTACACCTCTAAATTCTACTATTTAATTTTAGTACTTCCATTATTATTTATTCCTGTCGGAATTGTAATTGCCAAAAGAAACGAAGCAAGAAGTAATGATGTTTTAGGCAATAAATTACGAAAGGCAGATCGTTTGGCTAAAAAATATCTATCTGAGGCCAAAAAACAATTAGGAACCAAAGAGGCTTTTTATGTAGCGTTGGAAAAAGCACTTCACAATTATTTGAAGGCCAAATTAAGAATTGAAACCTCAGATATTAGTAAAGAAAAAATTACAGAATTGCTAAAAAGCAAGTCGGTAGATAAAAGTTCTATTGATTCATTTATAGAAGTTTTTAATAGTTGCGATATGGCCAGGTATTCTCCTGTTTCTGTGGTAGAAATGAAAGATGATTACGAAAAATCTAAACTGGTAATTACTCAAATAGATAAACAATTGTAAGATGAAAAAAATTCTAATTTTACTGCTGTTCATATCCCAACATTTGTTTTCTCAAACTACAGACGAGTTATTTGAGAAAGGAAATGAGCACTACAAACTAGCCGAATATTCTGACGCAATTTCTAGCTATCAAGAAATAGAAGCGCTTGGGTTTATTTCTTCAGAATTATATTATAATCTAGGGAATTGTTATTACAAACTAAATAAAGTTGCACCAGCAATTTATAATTATGAAAAGGCCCTACTTATAAATCCTTTAAATGAAGATGCTCAAAGTAATTTGGTATTTGCAAAAAGACTTACCATAGATGCTATTGAAGAGCTTCCAAAAACAATTTTCCAAAAGTTAGATTCCTTATTGGTTAAGAAACTATCCTACAGCGAGTGGGCTTCAGTTGCTGTTATTTTTTCTTTTCTAGGAGCAATGCTTTTTCTCCTATTTTATTTCTCATATACTCCTTCAAAAAAACGATTGTTTTTTGTGACTAGTATTGTTAGTTTTCTGGTATTATTAATCACTTCATTTTTTACAATAAAAGAGTATTCTTATGTACATACAACTGTAGAAGCCATCATTTTTAGCGAAGAGACTGATATTAAAAATGCACCCACCTACAATAGTGAAAAGGTTTTTACGCTTCATGAAGGAACTAAAGTTCGTGTTTTAGACACGGTAGATAATTGGAAAAAAATTAGAATTGCCGACGGAAAGGTTGGTTGGATTATTGCTAATGAAATAAAAATCCTTCGT
>MDTF01019112.1_pt1 | contig 19175 bp, 17 predicted proteins | sample 811191 | NCBI WGS metagenome assembly MDTF01 (sample SAMN05326649, study PRJNA326480) | marine metagenome | isolation source: seawater | place: Southern Ocean | collected 2011 | reverse complement strand
TGAAGGGCTTGACTTCCGAGTTCGGAATGGGATCGGGTATAACCCCTTCGCAATAATCACCGGCACGAGTGTTATACCTAATTAAAAAACATTGTAAACAATCAAATAGTCTATTTTTTTAAGCTTTTTTTGAAATTTTCTATGTAATTTTTAAGCTCTATTCTACCAAAAATTTGATAAACTTTATTTGTTAGGTTCATATTTGTTAAAGCAGAGGCATATCTTTCTCCATCTCTTGCTGGCAAAAATTTAATTTTTGAGCCAAATAGTTTAGCTACTTCTAAAATTGTATAATCTTTTTTGCTTGAAATACTATAATGACGACATTTATTTTTTTTCCATGCATCAAAACAAACTTTAACCGTGTCTTTAATGTGAGTAAATTTTCTAGATTGAGTACCAGGTTTTACTATCGTTAAAGGTTTTTTACACTTATACGCTTCCTCGAATATTCCTATGACTGTTGCCATTTTTCCTTTTGAAATTTGACTAGGTCCATACACATTGTAAAAATATATTATTTCATATTTCATCTTAAACCATCTTTTTAAATTTTCTAATAATTCTAAATTAATTGATTTTGTAAATGCATATGGTGACAAATCTTTATCTCTTCCTTTATTACCTAAACTTGCTGATGTAGCAGAATATATTAATTTAATTTTATAATTCAAACAAAAGTTAAAAACAGCATGAGAGCCTACAGTATTAGAATCTATACATTCTCCCATGCTTAAGAAGCTTTGGTATATTCTGGCAAATTCCCCAAAATGAAAAATTGCGTTAATTTTTTGTTTTTTAGAATCAAGTATTTTTGAAATATCTTTAGTGTTACCTTTTATATACTTAATTCTTTTGTTTTTAATATGATTTTTTTTTGTGCCTGAAGAATAATTATCAAGACTTAAAATTTTACAGTTTGAATTTTTTATTAAAAAATAAATAAGGTTTGTGCCAACAAAGCCTGCACCACCTGTTACAACTATAATATTTTTCATTAGTTTAATTCTTTCTATATTCTTTTTCTAAATAAGATTCATAAGTTTTTAGAATTTGATTTTGTAGATCAAGCTTTGGTTTCCAGCCATATTTTTTAGCAAGTGTAATATCTAATATTTTTCGGGGAGTTCCGTTTGGTTTTGAAAGATCATATTTAATGTTTATTTTCTTGTTAGGAAGAATAATACTTAAAATAATTTTTGCGTAATTTTTTATAGAATAATCTTTAGCACTGCCTATGTTTATAATCGTGTGCTTTGTTTTTTTATTCATAAAATAAACACACGCTTTAGCTAATTCTTCCACATATAAAATTTCTCTTTTTGCCTTTCCATTTCCCCATAGTATTAGAGTTTTTTTATTTTTTATTTTTACATCATGTATTTTTCTAATTAATGAAGGCATGAAATGAGAATTTAAAGCATGGTAATTGTCATTTGGACCAAAGGTATTTGTTGGCATTAAACATTTATAATTAGTTTTATATTGAGAATTATAACTCTCACACATTTTTAAACCTGCAATTTTAGCAATAGCATAAGCATCATTTGTCTCCTCAAGCTTTCCAGTTAATAGATATTCTTCCTTAATTGGTTGCTTACTTTTTTTTGGATATATGCAGCTTGAACCCAGAAAAATTAAATCTTTAATTCCACATAAAAAAGCTGAATGAATTAAGTTTGATTGAATCATCAAATTTTCGTAAATAAATTGCCCTTTATACTTGTTGTTTGAATATATGCCCCCAACTTTTGCTGCAGTTATAAAAATAAAATTAGGTTTTTTTTTTTTGATAAATTTAAGAGTTTTTTTTTGATCAGTTAAATCTAATTGAGTTCTAGTAGCTGTTATTATTTTTTTAAAACCATTTTTTTTTAGTTCTTTTATAATTGCGCTGCCTACTAAACCATTGTGTCCAGCAACATAAATCTTTGATTTGTGATTCATTTTAATCTATAATTTTAATTCTGATTTCACCATATCCTCTACCAACTCTTGGATATTTGTATTGGCCTTCCAATTTAATTCTTTTTCTGCTTTTTTAGAGTTTCCTAATAAAGTATCTACTTCTAGAGGTCGATAATACTCTTTATCACACTCGACTATGCATTTACCCACTTTGGTATAACATTTTGATTTTATGCCACTACCCTTCCAATAAAATTCAATCTTAAGTTCTTTTAAAACTAAGTTAACAAATTGTTTAACAGAGTACTGCTTCCCTGTTGCAATTACATAATCATTTGGTTTTTTTTTTTGTAACATTTTCCACATTGCTACCACGTAGTCTTTGGCATGACCCCAGTCTCGTTTTGCCTCTATATTTCCCAGGTATAGCTTATCTTGCAACCCATTTTTAATTTTACATAGCGCAATCACAATTTTTCTTGTTACAAAAGTTTCACCTCTTCTTGGACTTTCATGGTTAAACAATATTCCATTACAAGCAAAGATATTATATGCCTCTCTATAATTTACAGTAATCCAGTGTGCATAAACTTTTGCAACACCGTAAGGGCTTCTAGGGTAGAATGGTGTGTTTTCGTCTTGAGGAATTTTCTGAACTTTTCCAAACATTTCTGATGTTCCAGCTTGATAAAATTTAGTCACTTTTTCATAGCCATGAAATTTAATTGCTTCAAGAATTCTTAAAGCACCTACAGCATCTGCATTAGCAGTATATTCTGGGACCTCAAATGAAACTGAAACATGTGATTGAGCTGCTAAATTATATATTTCTGTTGGTTTAATTCTTTTAATTAAAGATGATACAGATATAGCATCAGTAACATCTCCATAATGTAAGAAGAAATTTTTTTTTCTTTCAAAAGGGTGTTGATAAATGTGATCTATTCGACCTGTATTGAATGATGATGATCTTCTTTTAATACCATGAACCAAGTAACCTTTTTTAATTAAAAATTCAGATAAATAAGAGCCATCCTGACCAGTAACCCCAAAAATAAGGGCAATTTTTTTTTTCATAATACTAAATTATAATTTCTTATACATTTTTTTGACTATATATATAGTCAAAAGATTTTCTGAGAGGCATCTTAATTTTAAAAACTCTAAAAAATCCATTGTTAATTAAAAAATCATGCATTTCAGAAAATTTATAGTTTTTCATTATCATATTGTCATAATGATGTTCAAAATAGATAAACTTTACAAATTTTATGTTGTGTTTTAAGCCCTTTAAAACTTCAAGTTCATATCCCTCAGTATCAATTTTCAATATATCAATACTATATATATTTTTTTTTTTTATAAATTCATCAAGTTTAATTTGAGAAACTATATTTTTTTTTATCGTGAATGCAGGTTGAAATAAAATAGATAATATTTTTTCTTTTCTTTTAAAATATGAAGAATTTTGGTCAATAAAATTAAATGTTGAAGAGTTACTATCAGGTAATTCATTAAATATCTTCTCTTCATTTGAATTTCCAATTCCAGTATTAAAAATTTCAATATTGGTATCCTTATAAATTTTTTTTATTTTTTTTATATTATTTTCTAATTTTCGATAAGTTTTTGTACTCGCTTCAAATGAGTAAATATTTTTAATTTTAAAATTCTTCAAAAAATTAATAATGGTCTCACCTTTATGCGCTCCAACATCTATCAATATTTGATATTCTGAATTAGTATTTTTTTTAAAAAAATTAATTATTTTTTTTTGATAATAAAAATCAACTATTTTAAGAATTATGTTAAAAAAAAATTTCATTATTTTTCTTTATAATAAATATAACTATTATTTAAATATTTTCCATTAATTACACCACTAGTACATGCTGTTAAATCACCCTGAATATTACATTTATTTATTTTATTTATCTTTTTAAAAATAGAAAAATTTTGCCCTTCCGTTCTATAATATGAACTATGGAATATATTATAACCATAAAATTGATATTCTTTATATAGTCTTGAAATATTTCTACTAAAAAAAACTATTATTGTTAAAAGAATTAAATAAGAAACTCTTTTCCTCAACAATACGAAGCTTACAGAATATCTAGTAAGGAAATTGGATAATGGTATAAACAATAGTAATGCTATCAGATGATAGCCTCCATATCTTAAGGAAGGGTGCAGATAAAACCACTCACATATCAAAAAAATTAAAATAACATATATTATCCAAAAATTGACTTTCTGAATTTTTTGTATTTTTTTTGAAAACACAAATAGCCATACCAATAAACATAAAAAAATTAACCCTAATAAAAAGTCAGAAACTTTATTAAAAAAATATTTGTCGATCCAGTTACCGACCCAATTAAAATCTTTAATATATAATTCGGGGTTATCTACACGAAAAGTTGGGCTAGCACCAGCTTTTGCCCATTGCTGATACCAGTTTTTCATTAATTCGACTTCACTAATAGGGATTGACCAACTAAAACTGTCAAAACATAAAATTTTCACAGGATATATTAAGCATCCGCTGTTAAAAAAATTAACAAGTAATATCAAAAACACAAATATTAAGCATAAGTACGTGACTATATTCTTAAAAAAGAAAGAAATAGGTGTTTTATTTTTATTAAAATAAAAAATAACAGGAATAATAAGTAAGCAATATAAAATATAAAAAGATTTTAATGAAATAATTATTGTAATTAAAATTAATGATCTTAAAAAATAATTTTTGTTTATATTTTTATTAATATTTGTGAGATAAATTAATTCAACAATTGTTACCATAATTAGTATCATCGCTGAACGGTCCGTTCCATGCTCTGCTAGACGGTAAAAAAAAATATTTATAAAAATTAAAGATAAAAGAGATAAAAATAATATAAAGTGTGATTTTTTAGAACCCAAGCTTTCTAATATCTTATTATAAAAAATAATATTGGCAAATCCCATAAAAAAAACTGGAGATAAATGTAATAAAAAATAATTGGTAAATGGTAAATTAAACAATGAAGACAGATAAAAAATTGAAGATTGAGTTCTGAAACCATGATTAAAATTACCTAAACCAACCATATTAGGAAATTCCGATAATAGATGTGCGTAAGGAAAATGATAATATGAAAAATCATCATGATTTTTATATACAAAAATAAAAATCATAAGAATTCCAAAAACTATTAATAATTTTTTTAAATCTTTTTTAATTATATTTTTACTAATGAATAAATTTATAAGTCCTATAATTAAAACAATAGTATTAAACAATTCTGAATGTGGTAAAAATAAACTGGATATATAAGAGATAAATAATAATGAAAAGATCCCATATATTCCAATAAAACCAATATCTACATCAAAATTTTTTAAGAAAAATTTATTAAATAACATTCCGTAGCCAATAAGGGAAAGTGTAATTATCCAATAATAAATTAGTAAAGTTAAGATTGATGACATTATATGATTAGTTAATTTTCTTATTCAAAAAAAAAACAATAATTTTAGTTAAGTAATAATCAAAATTACTATAATATTTAATACCATTAGCGCTATAAAGATATTTTATAAAGCGATGGGCTTCTAATCGTTTAATCCACCATATTTTACTAAATTTCTTTATATTAGACATTATACCATCATCAACCTCCCTGTAGAAAGTTAGATACTCATTTAAATCAATGTAATTATCATAAATTTTTTTTGATACAAAATTAAATCTAAAGTCTATTTCTAATATTGGGTAGTTCCTTAGTAGGCCTGTTTTTAAGCATGACTCAAAAAAATTTCTTCTAAAACTTATACCACTCGTTGGAATTGTTGAAGGCCAACTGTTGTTAAAAAAGGAATTTTTCAACATCAGGGGAGAAATTTTATTATTAAAAATAACTCTTGGTATATCAAAAATTATATTAGTTTTAGAATTTTCAGAAAAATGATAATTTATTGTAGAAATTTTATTTGGTAAAAAAAAGTCATCTCCATCTAGGAGGCAAATTATATCACCTGTTGAAATTTTAAAAGATTCAATTATTAGGTCAATTTGATTATATGACGCAAATGAGCTAATTCGTTTTTTCTGATTTACTTGTATTTTTTTTGAAAATTTATTGATGATATTAAATGAGTTATCTGATGAAGTGTTATCAAAAACTATAATCTCTAAATCATTATAATCTTGATTCAGTGCTGATAATATACATTCCTCAATATATTTTTCTTTATTATAATTAGTGATTAATATTGAAGTTTTCATAAACGACATACCTTTGGAAATATTTTTTTTACAATTAATATAAAGTATTAAGAAATTACTTTTATTATATTTGTAATTTTTGTTAAAGCTATTCTTTATTTTAGATAGTTATGAACTCTACAATATCAAGAAAACATACTTATTAATAGGAATTTCCAAGTTTTTCTTTAAATTAAAAATTTAATTTAAAAAAATACTTAAATAAATAGAAATAAAATAATCAATTTATTTTAAATATTATTGGAAAGTATTAAGTTTTTTTTTTAAAAATAAATATATTATTAAATAAATAAAAATATTAAAAAAAATAACTATTATTAAATGCTTTGTCATAAAATAATATTTATACGATAACGTAAAGATAAAGAGATTAAATAAATTTATTAAAACTGCTGTAGCAGTGTTTATATATTCTTTTTTTAAATAATTTTTAGTCAATAGGGTACAATAAATCATCTGATGCAAATGATTCTGATCTGCTTGGTCTATTTTTTTTTTAAAAAAAATTCTTCTCATAATAGAGAAAAGGTTTTCAAAAGCAGGATACCATAAAACCAGACAAATAAAGTATGGTGAAATTGAGTCATTCTTTGTAAAAAAATCTAATATGAAAAAAATGGTGAAAAATGATATTAAATAAGAGCCAGCATCTCCTAAGTAGATTTTGTTAAAAAAATTAAATATAAAAACTACACTTAAAAAAATAATTAGGTAATAAACATTTATGTCTAAATATAAATTAAATTGTATTGAGGTTGTTATAATTATTCCTAAAACTAAAATATAGTAACCTACAACAAGAGTGTTAAGCCCATCTAGAAAATTACTTCCATTTATTAATATGAGGATACAAAAGATAGTGAATAATATAGATATAAACTTTATTTCAAGTAATCTGTTGATGGCAGTAATTCTTAAATCATTAATAGCTAAATTTTCATAAAATAACAAAAAAAGTAACGCAATAAAAAATTGAGCAATAATTCTAATTTTTGGGGAATTTAACTTATTAATATCTGAAAGTATTCCAACAATTAAAATGAGTCCACCAAATAGCTTTATTAAAAAAAGGTTATTGTCTAAAAAAAAAATAGAACTAATAAAAATAACAATCCCACCACATAATATAACTTTATTACTATTATTGACTGCTGTTAGCTGCTTATGTTCTGCAGTATTTGTTTTATCTAATAAGAAATTTTTTTTATTAAAGAAATAAGACATTATAAAAGCTAAAAATAATGAGAATAAACTAGCAAATAATAAACTTTGAATTGAAATCATAGAAATCTCTTTTTTATAGAATATAAAGACATGACTAATGTATAATAGATTGACTTAACAATACTAAATTTTAAAAAAGAATTATAAACATAAAACGCATCATTGACTCTTTGTGCTACGGAACTTGAAAGAGAGTTGTCTAATTTTCTCCAAAAAACTAACCCCTCTTGGATGCCCATCATTTTTATATTTTTTTTTGACAACTTTAACCATAATATGAAGTCTTCTTTAGTTTTTATTGATGAAAACCTGTTTTTTATCAATAATTCTTTTTTAATCATTACTGTTGATAATCCAATATCACACGACTTAATTAGATCATGATATCCAATAATGCTCTTAGCCTTTACAAATTTAATTATGACATTTTTTTTATTAATAATAGAATATGACGTAAATGAAAATTTGATTTTATTATTTGACATGAATAGCAATTGATCTTTTAATTTATTTTTTTTCCAAATATCATCAGCATCAAGAAAAGTGATAAATTTACCTCTTGCTTTTAAAATTCCAAGATTTCTTGATAGTCCTGCTCCTATATTTTTTTTATTTATTAAAACTGTTTTTCTTTTTACTTTTTTTAAAATTTTCAATAAATATGGTAAATCTGATCTATCCGGATCGTCATAAATCAATATTAACTCAAAATTTTTATAAGTTTGCTTGAGTATTGAGTTGATTGTCTGCTTAATATAGTTTTTTTTCTTATAAAATGGAATTATTATAGAAATCAAGGGTTTCATAATACTAATTAATTATAATCATTATTTAAAATCTTATTTATCTCTACATAGTGACTAAACAACGAAAATTTTCGAGATAATTTTAAATTATTTAGAATTAGTTTTTTTTTTTTGTTTTTTATTATTTATAACATTTCTAAAATTACTAAAGTTTTCAATTAAGTCTTTCTCATTATTTGATTTGAACAATACTCCATTAAAATCATCAATTATAATTTCTCTTGGTCCTGGGCAATCACTTGAAAAAACTGGAATTTTACAAAATCCTGCCTCTATCAGAACAAAACCTGGATCTTCCCATAGTGATGTTAAAATAAACCCTTGAGATAAAAAAATATAAGGAAAAACATTCTGCACATGGCCAATTAAAAAAATATTTTTTTCTAAATTATTTTTTTTAATAAAAGATAATATTTTATATTTATCCTCTCCATCTCCAGCAATTATAATTTTGAAATCAGGAATGTCTAAAACTATTTTTTTAATCGCTTTACAAAGAAATAAGAAATTTTTTTGTTTTGTTAACCTTCCTGCTGTAAAAAAAAATTTACCTTCTTTAAATGGTAAATCTATTCTTTTTTTTTTTTGATAATTAATTTTACTTATTTCAATAATTGGGTCATATAAAATTTTAATTTTATTTTTATCTACAATATTGAGACTTTCAATATAACTAGCTGTTGATTTGGTGGGGCAAGTTACAATATGAATTTTTGAAAGTGCTTTCTTCCATAAAAACTTTCTAAAAAAACCAAGTTTTGGTAGTCCCGATATTCTTAAAATAAATTTTGTTTCAAACTTAAAAAAAATTAAGAGAATCAGGGGTAACGATGTAATTAAATGTATGATTAAATAATCTGGTTTTTGGTTTGAAATTAATTTTTTTAATGGAAAAAATGAAAGTATAAATATTACTACAAATGAAAACCTACTTTGCAGTCTACCATGTTTTGGAAGAATGTTTAATAATTTTTCATTAAAACAGTTTATTAATTTAATATTTCTTTTTTTTAATTCATTTTGGAATAAATTGAATTCACCAAAAAAATTTATTATTGAGCATTCATATTTTTTTCCATAATTTTGTAGTGCTTTTGCTGAATTCATAACTGCTTTGGGTGTTGCAATGGGAACCAAAAATGGTGACCAATAAAAAATATTAGGTTTATAATTCAATTTTCTCAATGTTTATTAAGTTTGTGGCTTTATAATGTTTATTTAATAGTATATCGAAACTTTAAAATTAATGTAATTTAGAAATTTATATTATAAAAATTATGACTGAATATGAATATAAATTAAATAATTTTTTATACCCACTCATATCTAAAATTGATAAAGTTAATATTCTTGAGTTTGGAGTGCAAAAAGGAAGATCTACTCTCAAATTTTTAGATATATGTAATAAAAATGACGGTCATTTATATTCAGCTGACATTGATGATTGCTCTAACGTTTCAAGAGATCCACGCTGGACATTTATAAAAACAAGAGATGATAACTTTGATCTAATAAAATCAAATATACCCAATAAGGTTGATGTAATATTTTTAGACAGCGTTCATGAACCAGCCCATGTTGAAAAAATTATATATAACTACTTTGATTTACTTAATAAAGGTGGTTATTTTTTTATAGATGATATTTCACACCTTCCATATTTAAAAGATAAAGATTCTAATAATTTTTATTGTGAAATTAATAACAAGGAGACTTTTAATAAGATTATAGAAATATATAACAATAATTTAAATTTATTTGATTTAAATTTTTCATTTAAATCATCAGGCTTGGCAATAATTAAAAAAACAACAAATTTACCTATAAAAAAAAGTAATTTGATTATAACAAGAGAAAATTCATTTAAAAACATTGTTAGATTGTTATGGAAAAAATTCAAAAGAAATTAATTGTATTTATGCCATCAATGGATGGTGGTGGTGTTGAGAAAAATATAATTATTATTACAAATTATCTTTCTGATTTTGTTAAAGAGATAACGTTAATTACTTTTGACAAAAGATTTAATGACCAATTTAGTAAGAAAATAAAAATTATCAATGTTCAAAAAAATTATAATAAAAATTTTAGTAAATATTACAAATATTTTTTTTGTTTAAAAATTCTAGCGAAAAAAATTATTGAAGATAATAAAACCGCAGTATTTTCTTTTCAGGCTAATATATATTGTATAATACTATCTAAAATTTTAAATTTTAATTTGATCATAAGATCTAATTCTTCTCCAAGTGGATGGACAAATAATAAAATAAAAAATTTTATTTTTCAAATATTATTTAGATCTCCTGACTATGTTATTGTTAATAGTGTTCAATTTGCTAAAGAAATTTATAAAAGATTTAATATTCATGCAAAAGTTATTTATAATCCCTTAAATAAAATTGAGATATTAAAAAAATGTAGAGAAAAAATTAATTTTAATTTTAAATATAAAAAGTCATTAAAAATAATAAATATAGCTCGATTTACTGATCAAAAAGATCACCTGACTCTGTTAAAAGCTTTTAAAATAATAAATACTAAAATAAATGCTGAACTTTTAATAATGGGATATGGGACTAATAAAGGTATTATTCATAGCTTTATCAAAGAACACAAACTTAAAAAACAAATTAAGGTTATTGGATTTCAAAAAAACCCATACCCTTTTATAAAAAAAGCTGACATATTTGTGCTGTCATCTCTATATGAGGGGTTGCCAAACGTAATACTTGAAGCTTTGACACTTAAAAAATTTGTTATATCCTCAGATTGCCCAACTGGGCCTAATGAAATATTAAAAAATGGTAAATATGGTTTTTTATTTGAGGTTAGAAACAAAGGACATTTAGCAAATCAAATAATAAGATATTCTCAAAATAAAAAGATATGTAATAAAAAAATTGACCGTGCTTATAAAAGTTTACAAAGATTTGATTTTAACACAAGTTGTAATAAATACTTATCTTTAATTAAAAAAATAATATAAACGATATTTTTGCTGATTTTTTTTAAAAGTTATTTAATTTATTATGCCAATATCAACAGACACAAATAAAACATTAATAAGTAGCCCATGGTAGGTATACAAAAATGATATGCTAAAATTACGCTCAGTTAAAGAAATATTTTTTGATCATATTGCACAGCCAATAATTAAGAATAAAAATTATCTAAATAAAAATCCTATTTTTCATTTTACTTCGTATGGAAATAAAAATCCTTATAAGATTTTTTATATTATTAAAAGGACTCCCGGTGCTGGTTTCTTTTCTAATTTAACATATGTATTGGGTCATTTGGAAATAGCAAAAAAATATAATTTTACACCTGTAGTTGATATGGAAAACTATCCTACTATTTATAATGAAAAAAAATTAATCAATAAAACATATAATTCATGGGAATATTATTTTAAGAAGGTTTCAAAATATAAATTAAATGAAGTTTATAAAAGCAAAAATGTAATAATCACGAGTAATTTTTTTTTACCACATATGTCAACTGATATGTCTTTAAAAAAAGAATTACGTAAATTAATTAAAGAATATATTCATATAAGACCAGAAATTACAAAAGAAGTACAATATCTTAAACAAAAATATTTTAGAAATAATAATAAAATTTTAGGAATTCATTTCAGGGGGACTACTTATAAAACTGCTAGAGGTCATGCTTTTCCTATTCCATTAAAACTAATGAAAGAAAATATTGATGCCTTAATTAAAAAATTTAATTATAATAAAATATTTGTTGTTACAGAGGAAGATAGATATCTAAAATACCTGAAACAGTATTATCCAAAAAAAATAATATTTTGTGATGTTTACAGAACAAAAAAAACTGATGCATTCAAACATTACCCACGTATTAATCACAGATATAAACTTGGAAGAGAAATATTGGTTGAAACATTGCTGCTTTCTTGTTGTTCAGGATTAACATTCGTTAAATCAAATGTCAGCTCTGCAGCAATCACCTTTTCTACAAATAAATTAAATCTTCATCCTTTGTTTATTGGTTATAACTCAAGAAATAAATATATCTCTAAATGGTATTGGTACCTAAAAAAAATATTACCTAATTGGATGGGTGGATTCAAAATAAATTTGAAATACTAATTGTATATGTGGGTTTTCTATTAATGAAAAAAATCGTAGTAGTGTTTGTTAACTCAGGTATGGGTGAGATTGACTGGATTTTACCAGTATTAGATCGTCTTTCTAGGGATCATAAGATCTTTACATATTTTAGAAATAAAAAAAGTTATGCATCATTAAAAAATAATGCCAATTTATATCAAAGCTGGATTAGAATTAATAACTTTTGTTTTGTAGAAAGAATTTATCACAAATTTTTTTTTAAAGTTATTAAAAAAATAAATATTTTCTTTACATTAAATAATTTGAATCATTATTTAAATAATAAAATTAATAACACTAAAATTATAGAAAATATTATTAATAAAAAAATTCCTATTAATAAATATGTAATAAAATTTATATTTTCTGATTTCCAAGAAAATTTTTTATTTTTAGAAAATTTCAAAAATATTAAGAAAAATAGGCCCCTTATTATTCACTATCCTCACACACCTTTAGCTCATATAAAAACGGATAATATAAAATCTACACAAAATTTATCCGGTGATATGTTGCTTGTAAGCAGGAAAGGTGACGGTTCATTTTTTGCAAATTCAATTGATAAAAAAAAGATTATTCCAGTTGGTATTCCAAGATTTGATAAATGGTGGGTAAATAAAAATTTTTTATTATACAAAAACCAATTAGATTTTGGATATTCACTAAAAGAGATTAAAAAAAAATTTGTTGTTACAGTTGCTTATGACTCGAGATTTGATGTTAAAAGATTTGAAAACAAAATTAAAGAATTAACCAAAGAATTAGTAGATCTTATGGATATTGTCTCAAAAATTTCTAATGTTGTAATAATCTTTAAACTACATCCAAAGAGAAATTCTCCAAAGTTTAAACACATACTTAATCAGTATGATAAAAATATTTGGAGAGTGAGTAAAATGCACCTAAGTCGGTTGGCAAGTTTATCAAACTGTTTTATATGTTCTGGGGCTGGTGGTGCTTCTTATGAGGCTCTTAATTTTAAAGTTCCCCTAATACAACTTCCAAAAATAGATGGTGTTGATAGACAACATAATTCACTTGAAAAATTAGGGCTCACAAATGTATCAAAAGATAAAAATGACTTATCAAGACTTATTAAACTTTCAAAGAATAAAAAGAATATATTATGGAAGACACAACAAGAAAATTTTAGATTAAATTATCCAAATAACAAATCATCAATTAAAGTTTTAACTATTATTAATAAAGCACAAAAATTAAATAAAAATTAATTACCTTTATACTGTTATTTTTTTATAATTATTTATAAATACAAAGCCTTGATAATACACAAGTATTCATTTATTCATTTTTTTAATATTCTTTAAAAATTTATAGATAAATATAATAAGTATTAGTAATTTATTTTGCCCATTATCAATTCTTATTTTTGTCTCTTCAAAAAAATGAGAAATAAAATCTATCTTGCTTGAAAAACCACCTCTTCTAAATGTTCCAAATACCTCATTTTTCTTTGTTCCAATTCCTTTTAATTTTTCTTTTACAATCATCCTAAAAAAATAATCATAATCAGATGAATATTTGTATTTTAAGTTATAAAGGCCTACTCTTTTTGCAGACATTGTCTTTATAAAAAAGCCAGTAGAATGACTTGAATAAAAACCCCAACTCCAATAAATTTTATATGGTCTGTACCCATGAAGTACTCCCCAGTGTTTTCTAACAGCCCCAAATATAAAGTCTTTGTCTTTATATTTGGATATATATCTCAATAATATGTCAAATGTATTTGCTTCATATTTGTCATCTGAATTTAAAAAGCCAATATATCTTCCCTTTGCTAATCTCATTCCCTGGTTAAATGCATCATATATTCCTTGATCTTTTTTAGAGCACCAATAATCTATTTTGGACTCATGTTTTTTAATAATTTCTAAAGTTTTATCCGTTGAACACCCATCAATAACTATATGTTCATAGTTATCATAATTTTGTTGATGGAGGCTTTTAATGCTCTCTTCTAAAAATTTTTCATTATTTAATACTACTGTAATTACTGTAATTAATGGTTTTTCTTTTGTATCACTTTTGAACAAGCCCATTCTTCTTAAGCCACCATCAGAATTTGGGGATTCGATAAAGTCTATACTTTCAAAATAATTTTGTGACAAAAATAATCCTATAATTAATCTTCATATATACTCATTGTTTTTCTTCGGCATCTTTTAAACTATATCTTAAAAATTTTCTTACATACTTTTTTTATATATTCTAACTGTTTGATGGATAGATCATAATAGATTGGCAGAGAAATTTCTTTTTCATAAAATAAAAATGAATTTATAAATTTTTTTTTATTTAATCCAAATTTTTTTACATAGTAAGGTTGTGAATTTACTGGTATGTAGTGGACTTGTAGTCTAATTTTTTCTTTTAAGAATTTCTTAAATATATTAATTTTTGTAATTCCAATATTTTTAGTGTTTATTAAAAGTGGATATAGGTGATATGCGTGCTTATAATTTTTTCTTATAGTTGGGATTGTAAATTTCTTTTTATCTAGAAATATTTTATTATAAAAATTAGCTATATAATTTCTTTTTTTAATAAATTTATCCACTCTTTTAATCTGACTGACGCCCAACGCAGCTTGTATATCTGTCAATCTATAATTAAATCCAAGAACTATCATTTTGTAATACCAGTGACCGTTTTTATCAGATAATTTTTTGTTTCTTTCAATTCCGTGGGATCTTAATAACCGAATTTTCCTAGCATAATCTTTATTGTTTGTAAGTACAGCCCCACCTTCGCCAGTTGTAATAGTTTTGACGGGGTGAAAACTTAAAGAGACAAAATCTGCATATTTTGATGCATAACCTTTATTTCCATCAATTGAAGCTCCTATTGCGTGACAATTATCGTTTATTAAATTAATTTTATATTTTTTCTTTAATTCATTCAATTTTTTCCAATCTGATGGATGACCAGCATAGTCAGTAACTATAACTGCTTTGATTTTTTTATTTCTATTTTGCTTTAGTGCTTTTTCTAATTTGAAAAGATCTATCGAATAATCATCCATATTTATATCAATAAACATTGGTGTGGCTCCACAATGAAGAATAGAGTTTACAGAAGATACAAAGGTTATGGGTGGAACTATAACAATATCATTCTTTTTCCACCCAAGAGTTTTACCAATCAAATGAAGTGCTGCAGATCCATTTGAGACTGTAATTGCATGTTTGGAGCTAAAATATTTTTTTAGGGCCATTTCAAAAGCTTCTACAACCGGACCTTGTGTAAGATAATTACTTTTAAGTACTTTTTTTACAGAATTTAAATCTTCATTGTTTATATTTTGCCTACCGTAACCTATGATCATCTAAAGTTTATCAGATTCAAAATCTTTTTCATTTAATTTTATTAGTTTTATTATTTTTTGTGGGGTTAAGAAGTCTTTATTATTTTGACTATTATATGAAAATGATTTTTTACTTTTTTTTTTAAAAACTTTGTATGAAGGGTTTATAACGTAATAATTTTTAAATTCACTACAGCTAATTGAATCTCCCTCGGTAATAAGCTCTTCGTGTAATTTTTCTCCTGGTCTTATACCAATATATTTTATTTTAGGGTTGGCATGAATCGATTTTAATATATCTAAAATTTTATATGAGGGTATTTTTGGAACAAATATTTCACCACCATTCATTTTGTCTAAGCAGAATAAAACAAATTTTACTGATTCTTTTAATGTAATATTAAATCTAGTCATATTTTTGTCTGTAACAGTAAAATGATTGAAGGACTTTTTTTGATTTAAAAAAAGAGGAATAACTGACCCTCTACTGCCCATTACATTACCGTATCTAACTACTGAAAATTTGCATCTTTTTTTTCCTTTAGAAATATTTGCATTAGTGAAAAGTTTATCTGAGGTAAGCTTTGTTGCGCCATATAGGTTTATTGGTGCTGCTGCTTTATCAGTACTTAGGGCAATAATTTTTTTAATGTTATTTTTAATACAGCATTCAATTACATTTTGAGATCCTAAAACATTAGTTTTTATCGTTTCAAAAGGGTTATACTCTGTAGCTGGAACTTGTTTTAGCGCAGCGGTATGTACCACCACATCTATATCTTTATTCATAGAAAAGTCTAAACGATTTTTGTCTCTTATGTCACCTATTAAAAATCTAAATATTGATAAATTTTTTTTAATGTTAGAATTTTGCTGTAATAAAGATTGTTTATATTCATCCCTACTAAAAATTATTATTTTTTTTGCTAGTTTATTTTCTAAAAGTGTTTGAATAAATTTTTTTGAGAAAGAGCCTGTACCACCTGTTATAAAATAAGTTTGTTTTTTATTAATTTTCATTTATTTAATATTCAAAATTTATAACTATTGGTTTTCAGTTTTATTATCCATATTAAATATCTTTTTGCAATATTTCAATGCAGATAACCTGTGTGAAACAATAATAATAGTCTTATCTGAATACTCTTTGTTTATTTCATCTATAAAAATTTTTTCAGTCTCTAGATCCATAGCGCTAGTAACTTCATCAAATACCAGAATTTCAGGATTACGATAAAGCGCCCTCGCTATGCCAATTTTTTGTCTTTCACCACCAGAAAGATTTGATCCGTCTTCACCAACATGAGTGTCTATTCCATCAGGCAATGTTAAGATTAATTTTTCAAGTTGTGCTTTTTTAATCACAGACATTATCTTTTCTTTATTATTTTTAGTTATCTCAGAGCCAAGAGAAATGTTTTTTTCAATAGTGTCGTCTATAAGGTGAATATTTTGGGGGATGTACCCTATTAGTTTGATATATGCATCAAAATGTTCGCCAACATCTAGGTTGTCAATTTTAATTGAACCATTAATTGGTTTTAGTAGTCCACAAATTAAACTTAGTAACGTACTTTTTCCAGACCCATTACCTCCAACTATACCAATATTTTCTTTTTTCAAAATCTCAAAATTTACGTCTTTAATTATTTCTTTATTTTTATTATAATAAAATGATAAATCTTTAATTATTATACTTTTATTAAAATTTATTTTTTTAAAACTGTTCTTACTTAACTTTATACTTTCTATTCTTTTTTCTTTGAAGGACTCAAATTCTTCAATTACCAATTTAGTAGAAGGATTTGCATATTTTATTTTTTGATAAGCTTGTGTTATGGCAGCTAATGATGGCATAACTCTCATTGCTGCTGCTGCATAAATAACAAGTGTCAAAAAAATATCTTTTGTTGATATTGATTGAGTTATTTCAGCAAATATAATAAGTGCAAATACTATTGATAAAAAAACAAATTCAAAAAAAATCTTAGGAAAAAGCGCTATCATATATCTTGTAATACCCAACTTGACTCTATTGTCAGTATGGAAAAAATGTTTTTCAGTATAAACTTTTTGTAATGATAATATTTTTGTTTCAACCATTCCAACTAGCCCTTGTCTCATATATCTTAGTATGGAGCGGTCATGATGCTGATTGAGTTCACCTATTTTGCTTAGTTTTTTAGAAAATGATAGGGTTGTTACTGTAAGACAGAATAAAAATATTATCATAACAATAACTGTTGCCTTAAAATTTACCGCTAGTAATGCTAAAATAATAAATATCGTCACTAATGTATGCAGAGCAATTTGTAATATTGGACCTAAATAAAGATTGGTAAATTTAGATACCTCTGAACTTATATTGCTAATTAAGGTTGAAGAATTAACTTTACTGTGAAATTGATAGGATCTGTTCATATAGCCTTGAAACATCTTTGATTGTAGATCAGTTTTTAAATTACCAATAAACGTTGTTTGAATTTTTGAATATACAAATATATAAATATATTTGAGTACGTATATGATGAATAATATATATAAAATATTTAGGTTTGACTTCTCTAAGTTAAAATAACCTAAAAAATTTTCAAAATATTGATTTATATTTCCATTATTTATATCATTAAATATAACAGTCAAAAAAGGTATTAGTATACCTATGGATAATGCCTCTAATAAACTATTAATTATCATTAAGAAAAATAAGATGTATAGAAAATTATATTGTTTTGTTGTGAGAATTTTTTTTAGCGTGGGCACTTTAATTTTGTTTTAAATTCTATTTATTAATTTTGTTGATAAATTAATACTCAAGTAGTTTATTCTAAGTTAAATTTATACTGTAAACTTATAACGGTTGATGTTTAAAATTAAACATAATAATTAATTATAATGAAATATTAGAGTCAAAAATTGATAACTTGTAGCCTTTATTATCTATAAATTTTTCAAATTTTTTAAAAATTATTTTCATATCATTGTTGTTAAAATTATTCAGCCAATATTCATAAAATTTATTTGTGTGTAAGTTGTGATAGCCACCTATTTTTTGTAGAAATTTAGTGTAGTTGCCGAAGAGCCATTTTTGATCTCCAAAACAATGTTTCATAAAATAACATTCGTATATTTCCTCCTTGTTAATTTTAATTTTAATTTTATTAAGATTAGAAAGTGTTGTTTTATAACTTTTTAAATTTTTCGGGTTTATGTTAAAATTATAGTTAATATGAGGATTGTTAACTGACGCATTGATAACGGGAATACCCAAAGCAGCATACTCTATAGCAACAGATCCATATACTGTTAATACAAATTTTACTCCTTCATTAATTATTTTTTTATGTGGTACATCACTCGATATTTTTTTTATTTTAGGATATTTTTTTAATATCCTATCTACAAAAATTTCCGTATATGCTTGATATTTTTCATATTTATTTCCAAATTTTGGGTGATTTTTAATATAAAAATCATATTCATTAGATTTTTTC
>MDTF01003718.1_pt1 | contig 19183 bp, 4 predicted proteins | sample 811191 | NCBI WGS metagenome assembly MDTF01 (sample SAMN05326649, study PRJNA326480) | marine metagenome | isolation source: seawater | place: Southern Ocean | collected 2011 | reverse complement strand
TTTTTGGAAATTAGTTGTTCCTTGATATGGATGAGCAAATCTAGCTGCTTCAATATTCCACCAAACTTTACCAACATAATTTTCAGCCCAGTGTCTATTAGGATCTACATTATCATCTACTACTTGCCCTGTATTATAAAATGCAGGATCATATCTAGTTTTAAACGCAATTTCTTGTTCTGCTATTCCTGCAATCTTACCTTGTACTGGATCAATAAAGTCAACGTATGTAATAATTTGGTTAGACTTTTTATTATATAAAAAAGTACCTTTTATTTTATCTACATCAACTGGAGTAACACTACTTCTAATTTGTTTCCATGCAGTTGAGGAAGGTAATTTTCTAAAGTCAACTAATCCTCCTCTAACAGTATCACTATATTGTTGTGGCATTCCAATATACACATGGTTGTCTTCTATATAAATGTATTCGCCAAAATTAGTTTCAACTAAAGGATATGTAATAACTTCTGATTGTGTTACATCGTTGCCAAGTGTTTCGTATAGGTAAACTACGCCTTTATCTATTTTAATGTTTTTAAACGAAGTAAACTTATTATCAAAAGTAGTACGAACTTCTTTCTTTGTTGAAGTTGCATCTAGCTGATAGGAATCAGTTAATGTTTTTTCATAAGTGTCAAACCTAGTGTCGATCTTTTGATCGCCATTTAAACTAGATACCGCTAATGTTCCTGTGCCAAATTCTACATTATATCCAAACTTTTCAGATTCTTCATCCTGTGGCGGAAGCAATACTTGCGATGCTGTTGTGATTCCCAACTGTGCATTAGTAACTGTTCCAAATATTCCGTTTGTATCTTGGTTATATATAAAAACAACACCTTGATTAATTCGAGTAGTATCTCGTAATGGAGAACTTACAGCAATTTTAGTGCCTTGCGGATTTAGACTTATCTTATCAGCAAATCCATTTAGTGTATTAGCTTCAGTAATTATTTGTGAAAATTGAAATTTATCACCTACTTCTCTATACACAACGATTGCAATATCTCGTGAACTGTCTGTTTTAATTTGTTCACTTGTAGTAATTAAAACATCACCGTCTGCACTTAAATCAAAATCTTTGCTAAACTGTTGAATATTTTGTATTGGATCAAATATTTCTTCTCCGTAAAAGGTTTTAGCAGTTCTGTTAGGCAACATTCCAATATAGTCAATATTGCTAGTTAAAGTTCCCCATAACGCTGTATCCCAAGCTGCGGCTGCCGCAATATTAGTTTTAGCTTTGTACAATACATCATTATATGCTACTACAGAATCTTTTTCGTATCTATAAGTGTTATCCCATTCGCCTCTATAATTACTATCTTTACCATTTTTCCAACTAATATTTTCCCAATATACAGGATCAGTTACAAAGTTAAGGGTGCCAGCAGTTTTAATACATTCGTAATACTCATCTTGATGCAGGACAATATCGCCTAGTGCATAGCTTGTAAGTTGATACGGTCCTTTGTATGAATCAGCTCGTGATTTTTTAAAACCATGTCGGTAAATTTCTATGCTTCCAGGGTCGTTTCTAGTACCTAAACCTTCGCTTGAAACTGCAAGCGTGTAATAGTTACCTTTTTGTACTAATTTAACTTTTTTACCAAATTTCCTATTTGCTGTTTCATGCTCTGAAGTTATTAAGTACTGCCTGGTATACATACCATCATCTCGTCGACGATAGATTCCAACTGCTCCTGCGTCATTAGGACTTGCTGTGCCAGCTGCATTAGCTGCAATATGGAAAACTTGTGTATAGTCTTTGTTTAAACTATATGGCGGATTAGGTAATCTTGAAATTCCTTGCTCTGTGTTTTCATTAAAGAACCAATATTCTTCATCAATTATTTCTGGAGTAGCAACTATACCAAATTGTGAGCTATGTGCAAATACAATTAACTTACCAATTACACTAGTACCTACTGAGATATCATTATCAACATCTGCCACTGTTCCCATAACACGACCAACATCAGCTATGCCACGTGCTACAGTATTAGCATTACGTTGTATAGAATACTTTCCAATATTAGTTAATTGTGACCAAGTGCCGCTAAGTGTCTTAACGTAAACTCTTACACTATTAAAGTTCCTACGATAAAACATAACTTCAGCAGTACTAGTAGTTTGTGTTGTAATTGCAAGACCACCCTGTCCATCGTTAGGTATTTGTACATCACTAATTATGTCACCAATAACAGGTTCAAACACGTTACCAGCAAAGTCAAACTCGTCATATGTAAAATCAATATAGCCGTCCCAAAGATCAACAACTGTTTGTTTTTTGTTAAGTATGTCGAATGTAAATCCTGAAGTTGTAACATCAATATCTCTGTTATCAAGATTGTAAACTCTAAATTCAGCTTCATCGCTTATTGATAAAGTATCAGTAAAACTTTTAGATCCTCTAACTATCCACTTGTTACTAAGTTGATCTGCTTCTGTTCCGCCTGGATCACCTCTGTATGACAATTGAGCAATGTAACTAGCTCTGTTTTTATTATTAACATATGATCCAATGTCTCCAACTGATTGTTGAATATTTGAATATGTGTTTAATGTCCTTACAGATGATGCTAATCTGGCGTCAGCATAAACTAAGCCACGCCCTGTGTCATAATATGTACCGGCATTTGAATATTGGAAGCCTGTCGCAATATACCAAAAACCGTCAACTGCTTCACTAGTGTTGTACGTTGATGCTTCTGTATAAAATCCAACAAATATAGTTTCATCAATAAACAACTCATCACTAACACTAAAGATACCATTTGTATCTTTAAGATAAACTACTGCACTATCTAGTTTAGTTCCTACATAGCAAACTGTAGCACTACCTGTTGTAGTAGTAACTGTTTGTCCTACTGTAGGCAATGTTACAAATGTTGTAATAAACAATATATGATCAACTTTGTGTTGAATAGTATGAGTACCGGTAATAAAGTTTCCAGTAATTTCAGTTATTGCTCCACCAAAAGGTTGATAGTTAGTTAATGTAGGATATGCAAAACTACGTTGATTCCAATAAAGGCTAAGAGTATCACCAGGTGATGTACCTAAGTACATATCTTTTGGAGCTCTAACAAGCATATGATCTACTGTGTTATTTGCTAGTCCAGGATCACCTGCAACTAGTAATTGTAATGTTGTCGAGTCTGCATCTGCAGATGCAGCTAAGTTAACATACGTATCGAAAGTTGTAAAGGGCTGTGAAGCAATCTCTGGAAGAACTTCTCTATTAGCTTTCCATAAACTTTCTCTATATTTTACAATGTCGCCTTTAGTGTATGTTTGTGTTTTATCAAATACACTCTTGAACTTTGTTTTTACGCCGCTTGCATTTGGAATACCAATTGCTAGGTATTCGCCATCTGGGCTTACTGAAACACTTTCACCAAATCTAGATGATGTAGCAATTGATAGTAAAGTATCGTCACTTGCTATTTCAATAACATCGTCAAGTACTAAATTATTTTTCTCGTTTGTTCTTTTATAGTGAGTTACTTTACCAGTACCGTCTCCGGGAGCTGCAACAAATACATTATTATTATCACGTGTTATAGTAACACTTTTACTAAACTGTTGTGCAGTACTATCAAATTCCGATGGATTAAAAAGTGTTTGATTAGTTTTGTATACTGGATTATTTTCAAAAACTGCCCAGTCATTTTTATAACTATCAATCCAAATTCTTTGCTTATCATACATAGTATAACGACTTACATTAAGATCGTCTATTGATGTTTTACGTACTGGTCTAAATTTTACTACTTGATAAGATTCATCTAAGAAATCTTCTACTTCTACATTTACATCAGCTTTAATAGTTACTGTACTTAAATTAATGCCATCTTTATCAACTGCATATAATCCATTAAGTTTAAATGCTTCAGCACCAAGTGCGCCAATAACATCACTTTCGACAATTAAAGGTCTAATACCGTCACCTGGAATATCTGCCCATGTGTCTAATTCTAAATCTATTAAACGCATACCATCAGTTGACAGTTTATCTGTTCTTACTGTTGCCGCAACAATATTACAGCTTACCGGAACAATTTGATACACACTCCAGGTGTCTTTTCCTGTTTCGATTATCCAAATATATTCGCCAAGTTTAATAGAGTTAACATCGCCTAATGATAGTTCAGGTATAGAACCAGCAACAAAAGAAACATCTTTTTCAGATACATATCCACCAGTCTTAATATATTCATCTGCAGAACTAATTGCTTTTGTTGGAAACGGTGCATGGTCATAATCTTGTTCTTTATCATAAACATCGTTTGGAAGTATTCTATAAACCTTATCATAGTTTGTACTTGGTAGTGTATTAAGTAATTCAAATGCTTGTGGAGTTTCTGTCATTAACTCTTCTTTAAGAGAATACTCAACTTGCTTAATAGAACTAGTGGCTCCAAATCTACCTGTTTGTATTGCCCATTCTTCATAAAAGTCTAATGCAGAATTTGTTCCGTCGCCTAATGATTCAAATAATTTTGTTAAAGAATTCATAGTACCTTTTTCAGCTATAAATCCTCTGTAGAATTTAAACTGGCTCACATCATCATTAATAATGTTTGCAAGATATTGTCGTTTTTGGTATCCAATTAAATGTTGAGCTAGACGTTGCTGTTCGTCATCAAATCCATCTGAATCTAAATCATAAAAATCAGTAAACTGATTTGCTTTATAATCCATATTAGCTGTTAATTCTGGTGTTGGCTTTTCGTTAAGTTGTAACCAAACTATTGCTTGAAAGTCTTTTGAGCCAGGAACGTTATTTTTAGCTGTATAATAGAATTGTTTATATTTGACTATTTCGCCAATTTTATAATCTTTCCATTGTGTCCAGTCAGTAATAATAGCTTCGTCATATAAGAATCCAGGTAAGTTTAATCCACCATTCCATTCATCAGTACGGTAGCCAGCAACCTTAATACGGTCTTGTCTATATCCAGACTTAGGTTCATAAATTATATCACTAAATGCTGTCTTGTTATCTAATAAAACAACATGTTCTTTTTGTACAAGAGGTAAAGTTATATGGTATAGACCGTCATTAGTATCTCCTACTGCTAGTCCAAACGAATTACCGTCTCTAATAAGTCCATTAAAGTCTGCTTGTAAAGGTTGTCCATCTGCTTTTAATATGCTGTAATCATAAAACTTATCATATAAGTTGTCTACAACAACAAAATCTCTATCAAATTGTATTTTTGAAGCGCCTGGACTTAATGTAATTATTGTTCCTGCAGACCAACCCTGTGTTGTAAAGAACATAAATTCTCTTGCAGTATTTTCCCAATTTTCAACTTTCTTATTAAAAGAGTCTACTTCATTAAATGTAAATCCTAATACCTTTTGTCTAGCATTATAGCCTAACATAAAGTCTACTACTTCTTGTGTGTTTTTTAACTTTGTTCCGTATTGTAACTTATATACTTCTGTATTATCAAAATCTTTAAAGAAAAACGCAGTACGTCCGCCTGTAATTGGTAACTCATCTAATTTTACAAAGCCGTCAATAGTAAAAGCTGTTCCGCTAGTAACTTGTTTTGTTGCTCTATAAAATTCACTCTTATATTGAACAATCATTCCACGTTCGTAAAAAGTACTTCCTGCCCACTCTTGGGTGTCTTCTGAGATGCCGCCTACTGTTACTGTTATCTTTGACGATCCAGGTATTGGTTTATAATATTCAAAACTTGGTGTAGTATTATTATAACCTCTAACAATAAATCCAGTGCCAGCTCTTTCAATAGAAACACCACTATATGTAACCATTTCTAATGGACTACTAGTATTACTAAAAACTTTAAAACTTTCTTGTGGAACAAATATACCGTCTCGTTCTAATTGTAGTGTAGGAGAACGACTATCAAGTATTAAATTAAATTTACTAGTATCAGTAAATCCACCAACCTTAAATCCTAATTGATTTTTTAGATTTAAAAGATTATTTTTATAATCTGTGTAAACACTTAATACATCACTTGATACTAAATTGTAAATGTAATTTACAAGTCCGCAGGTTAATACTCTAGTATCGTCTTTATATGTGTTAGGTAATTTTGTAGTAGATAATTGTATAGGTTTATTAGTATCTGAATGTACCCATTGCTTAACTAAATTCCTCTTAGTTCTTGATACATCAAATCCTAGTCCCATTACTTTAGCAGGCTTGTTTAATAAGAAAGCTAATAGTACTGCAAACGGATATTCTGGACTTCTTCTCCATGCGGTTTCAACTGGACCATGATCGCCAAATTTCCATCCGTTGATTGCATCTCTTCTTGAGAAGCCTCTAATAAATCCACTATCTCTTGGAGAGCGTAGTTTTCCTTGGCTATCAACAGGAATATGTTTAGTTAGTCCAGGTCTAGCATATTTTGTGTCAACTACTTCGGCCTTACCTGGTACTTTAATTCTACCTTCTTCTAAATCTCTCCATAACACTAAGTTGTCACCGGAGTACGGAGCAGGACCATACGTAGTTTCCCACCATGTTGGTTTCATTGTTAACCCCAACATTTCCCAAGGAGTAGCATTTGGTCTATCAGTACCATATGCATACATATATGCTCCTCTCCAGAAGCCTGGCATTGCGTTTCCTAAAGGAGTACTAGCAGTTGCATAGTTGAATGTAAAACTATCATTAGGATCATAAAAATTATGTTCTGTGTATTCTGCACCATTAACTAATCTAAGCCATTGATTAAAATCGCCAGCTAATGTATTATCTATTTCTGTTCTACTAAATTCGTTAGTTTTATATTCGCCGCCGATGAAGTCGTCAACATTAAGTAAATCTTTTGAGTATTCAACTTTAATATTATTAAAAATTCTTCTTTCAAGATCTAATAATAAGTTATCTCTAAAGTCTTTATATGCTTTAATATAGCTACCATCATGTCCTCTAATCATAGCAATACCAATTGGGTATTCTTCGTATGTTAGATCATCTTGTACAGCATGATTAAATGCTGTAGCCGGCATATAAAATATTTGGGACAATCCGTCAAATACATGTTCGTGTGCGGAACCTGTGTCTGCACTAGAATCAGAATCTGCTGCAATTGCTTCTTCTTCAGAAGTATATAAAGGATAAAACCATCCAACTTTACCGTTATGTACTTTAGTAGTTTGTGTTTCGACTCCGTATAACTTGAAAGGCCCTGTTTCATTTGTGCTTATTGCTCTATAGCCATCGTCAATTGTTAGCTCTGGATTGTACTTTGGATACAATCCTAACTTTGTAGGAGTAGGAGCAATAAAACTACCATCAGTTGTTTCATACTCGTATATTTCTATAATATCATCTTCAGCTATAACAGCACTTATAATAACATAACCATCAGTATTAAATGTATAATCTTTGCTATGTACTAACTGGATTCCATTTAAATAAATGCTAATAGTTTTAGCACTAAGTGAAGATAACGTAAACGGAGAAGTTATAGGATAAGTTTTAGTCTTTGCATCTAAAACTGTATATTCAATTCTATTTGCATCGCCATAGCCTAACATGTCTGAGAAGTAAAACGGTTCAGACTTTAGTTTTTCTTTGTTAAGTTGATTTAAAATTTTATCTACATGCTGCTTTGTAGGACCATCATAACCTAAACTGTTTGCTGTTTCTAAAAACTTTCTTTTAAATCTAGAATATTCATTCTTTGAAAATTTAATTGCTTTTACAATATTAAAATCTTTATTTGTTATATGATATAAAGGAACATTAATAGGACCACTATGTTTAACAAATCTTTTACCAAAATGATCTGTTTCGCCAGCGTCTCTTAAATTACTTCTTCCTGGATACACTCCTTTAAAAGTTTGTACATCTTCAATCATTGTATCTACATGGTCAATAACTTCACCTAATGTAAATTCAGTTATGTCTTCGTTTAACGGATTTCTTTCTAAATTATGTGGAAATTCATAATATCCTTTAGATGTTTTCTTTGCTAAACTATGTGTTTTAATTTTAATAACTTGATCAACAGTTAAGTCTTTAATAAATCGGACTGTTGCAAATCCATTTGTTCTATCAATTTCGTAATCTTGCAAGTTAACTTTTAATTTATTATCTACATAAACGTTTACTACTAAGTCATTTAGATTTCCTGCTTTTTCGTAAGCAGTAATTTGAAAATTATTAAGGGTAGTTGCAGTAGCATCATACTGTTCAATAACCATCTGTCTAGTTTTAGTAGGCAAACTACTAAACCCGTTAACATAATTAAATGATGTTAATGATTTATATTTTTTAAGATATCCTGTATCTATTTTTTGAGTAAACAGATCATCTTCAGTTTGATATGTAAATTGATCATTTAATAAATTAAAATTAAAAACTATATCACCTGAATTAGTAATTGATTTATAACTTAAAGGAAATCCTAATTCAGTATCATTAGTACCTGCACCTTGTTTGTATGAAAATACTTTAGAGCCAGTGAACGTAGTTGATCCATAATATGTTGTATCACTAAAGCTATTTGAATTAGAATCAAATACTTCAAACATCGGATGTTGATTGTTTGTTGTTTTTTGTTGCGACTGTGCCCAAATTGTTCCATTGTAATGAAAGCTAGTGCCTGCATACTTTGTACCATTAGTAACTAGAACTGTTTCTAAACTAATAGGATCACTATCAGTTTCTGGTCTTAAATTAATTTGTCTAATTTTATTAATTGTAACAAATTTAACTTGATAAATTTTTCCGCTTACTAATGTGTCTGTATCTGCTGTAAACAATACCCGCATGCCGTCTGCAAGATCAATACTATCAACGTTATATCCAGTTGATCCTTCTATTGTGCTAAACACATCAGTTGTGAATACGTCAATTAAGTCAACATCAGCTTTAGCTATTACACCAAAGTTATTTAATTTTAGTCCAGCTTCAAATTCAATAATAGGACGCTTTGCTCTAGTTGTTTCATCTAAAGAGTTTACTAGTTGATTATACTTTTCACTTGCAAGAATAACATCTTTATGAAACCAACAGTTATATCGACTCCAAGCATTCCTATCTGGGCTAGCCCTATTAACTGTAATATAATCTTTATTTGCGGCATATGCTTTTGCATCAGCAAAAGGTAACGCATCAAATGCGTCAGTATCAAAAGGAATTAGTTTGTTAGTAGAATATGCTGCAGGAATAATTAAATCCCTATCATTTATTAGTTTAATTTTGTCGCCAACACCTTCAACATACCATTGATTGGTACCATACTTTGCAGGAGTTACGTCTCCTTGGAATGTAAGCTTCATGCCATTGGAAAGTTGTACACCGTTTGCACTAGTATAAGTTTTTTTACCTAATACTTCTTCAGCAACATCAATTGCAGAATTTTCTGTAATGTTATAGATTTTAATAAGACCGCTAGTATCAACTGCGTTTTTACTAATATAGTATAACTTGTCTGGAGCATTTTCCGGAACAGTAAATTCTATAGTACCTTCTTCAACATAAACAACGGAAATCACTTCGCCTTCTTTTCCGTACTTTGTTATTCCTGTTGGATATAAGGTACTAACATTTTCATCAGCTTCAAATGTAACAGATCCGCTACTAGGTAATACTACAAATTCTCCTTGATCGTAGTTATTACCATATAATGCTGCATCAAATTGACCGTCTGCTCGAATACCTGCACTACCGGCAGTTAGTATTGATGACCCAGGAGTAAATGTTCTTGATATTGAAAACGCAATAGGATGTCCTGGTGTGTTAACTTCAAATCTATAAGTTTGTCCCTTGTACAATTTAATTGTAGGATTACGTGTTAGTCCGTCATTAAAAACAAAAGCAATATTATCGCCTTGATCTTCTGTAGTAACAGTATATGTACTAACTATATCTTTGCTTTGGCCTCTAACCGGAACAGTTGTTGGACCAGTTGGTAACCAATAATATTCACGAAAGTTTACAAACTTATCCCAATCAATATTAGGATTCCATCCGTATGACTCTTGATTATTAACTCTGCTATGATTATCTTTGTTTGCACCAAAGGATCCTAATTGGTTCATATAATCATTGTAATCTTTATAAAAAGTTACATTATCTAAATTGTCTTTAATTACTGCCGCTGGTTCTAATTGATAATTAGTTCTATCAGCACTTACATCACCAACATAATTATCTTTAGGTGTATATGCTTTAGCAGTTTCTCTACCAATATAACCACTAAGCTTTTCTGCAACACCTGGTTGTATTAATTGGTCAAGTGTTCCTTGCAAAAATTTTCTATTAGCTTCTGTACGGAAGAACTTAGGTAAAAATTCAACACTTATATTTTTAACCTTTGCTCCAGGAACTGGTAAAGGACTTTCGTTTTGAAAATTATTATATGCCATTAGTAGCTAGATCCAGTGCTAGATGATGATGTTGACGAACTTACATTTAAGCCGCCGCCTGTTGCTGCTGTTGTTGTAGTAGCAGTAGTAGTTGTTGACGATGCAGAGCTAGTTATTCCCGAAGTTGTACTAGTTGTTGCTGCAGATGTAATTATTGAACCGCTTGATTGTATTTCTTTAGCTGTAATTTCGCTTATAGTTTCAATATCGGATACTGTTGCAGCACTAATAAAAATTTCATCAGGCTCTGATTTTATTTCAAACAAGCTACCAAATGATTGTGTACCTTGATTTGGAACTATTAGTATTGATGCTAGCTTAGGTGATAATTGTGTCATAACATATGCACTTAGTTCTTGGAAGTAAAAAGTTTCTCCAAAGTCCCAATTGTCTATAGTAAAGAATCTATTAATTGCTTCAACAATATCTGATTTAAGTTCATTATCATTTGTTACTACATCTTTATTTTTAACAATTTTAAATTTCACTTGCAAATCCGCAGGTGCTTTCTTACCAAATAGTATTTTATATTTTGCAGGATAGTAAATAATTTCATCACTAATACTTTTAATTTTGTCAATTTGAGCTCCATAGCTTCTATATAATTCATCATTACTTTGTGGCAACGGTTGTGTTAAAATTTCACCTGCAATAAATTTTCTAATATTAGTATCATAAGTTTTTGTTAACAAATAAGTATCGATTAAATTACTTGCACTAGGATCAATTCTATAATTACTATCAGCAACGTGTACATAATGAAATTTAAGTCCACCTCGGCCTATATAAGCTCTATAGTCTGAGTTTATTATTGTATTGTTTAGCGCCTTGTTTAGCGTTTTAAAAACTTCTTCATCTTCTAAATAAAATACTTGACCTTCAGTTCTTGTACTGTAAGGTGCTATTGCTGCTTCATTTGAAACTATAGTAATTTCAGTTACTGAGTTATCAAAATATTTAAAATCTTGTACTCCGTCTGAAGTAGTATACTTCTTTTGGAAAATAGTTTTTTGTGCTGTAGTTACTGTACTAGGAGAAACAATTTCATCAAATAATTCAGGATTATCAACTACGCCGTCGTCGTCTAGATCAATAAACTGTACTTCAATTTTTCGAGAATCAATATACCCATCTGGATCTCTATATGCATTAGAAACTGACCATGAAAAGTCTTTTGTAAACGGACTTACACTAGCAGGCATAGTATTAATATTTAAAATATCAATTTTATCTCTAACTATTTGTCCTGTTGCTGGACTGTAAACTTTATCAATTCCATCAAAATAGAATCTAACTTCTTCTTGGCTTTCCATAACATACTTTAAATTCCTATACGTTATAGTATAAGTTTCTCCATCAGTTTTAAAGAATAAGAACCAACTAGAGTCTAAGTTTTGCCCTGTTGCGTCTCCAGTTTTACCTGTAGAAAAGTCTAATAAAGTATTAAGGTTTTCGTTAGTAATTAGTTTCCACTGTCGATCTTGTAAATCGTATCTTAACCCAAAGTCTTTGTATGCAAATGCTTGGTCAATAACTTGTACTTTGATTGAGTCTGTTAATATTCTAGAAAAATTAGGAATAATTCTATCTAATACTGCATTAGTTGGAATATTATCATTAAACACTATTGGTCCAGCTGTGGTTACTGCGTCTATTACTGTACCGTTTCCTTTGGTTGTAATTACTCTAACCCATTTATATGAAGTTGTGCCTAATGCAGATGCTGCGCCTGCTGCAAGTGTTCCATCTTTTAGAAAGTGGAAGTCTGTAGGAGCAGTAAATCTACATAATGCTCCGGGCTCAATATATCGTAAACTGTTTGCCGTAAATGTTCCAGTCATATAAGGAGAACCAGTGCTATCTAAGAATCTTCCAGTTGCTTGGTTTGTTGTTAATGTAGATCTATTCCATTTAGCATTTAAGTCAGATACAATAGTTTTAGGAAACTGGTCTAAGTAAAAATTTCTAGTGTTAGAAGAACTTAATATTGGTTCAATTGTATTATTAATAATACCTTCAATATCGCTCTGTGTAGTAAAAGTAAACTGGCTCTTTTGTAAAAATATTTCTTTATACAAAACACCGTCGTCTGCAAAAAGACTAGTATTACTATATTTCCCAGACACATCTTTAAGATCAAAGTATCTGCTTACTCCGCTACTAATCCTATTAGTGCTTTTAGTTTTAATAACTTCTTGACTAACTGCTAATGGACCAATATTATAGTCCTCGCCTGTAACTAGTCTATTTTGAGTATAGTAGGTTGCGGGTGCATTGCTTTTAATTTCATCATTTGATTCAGAAGCAGATCCGTTAGATACTGTATAATTTAGTCTAAATCCTAAAGTAAGAGTTTCTAATCCTCCCGCTTTATTTTGATAAGGAATATCAATGCTAACATTTCCCATTGCTCCAGGAGTAATAATACTGCTTGCATTAGAGCTAGTTCTATAATATATTTTAAAATTACCTGAAGGCAAATTGCCAAATACACCATCGGAAAATACTAAATTAATTCTATCTCCGACTCTAGTGTTAACAGCATATACATTTTTTAATCCTTGGAACAAATTATTGTATATAATGTTGTTACCTTCTACAGCATCAATTTTTGTCCAAAATTCTGTTTCAAACCCATTAGAGTCAACATTATATAACCACACATCTGTGTCATTAATATCAGTAACGTCTACGGCAACTGTTTGATTAGGAGTTGGCGATGTTACATTAAAATTGGAACTATCTAATTTACCCTGTCTAAACTGCATAAAGAATCCAGTGTTAGAACTTCCTGCTCCTTGGCCATCATCTCTAAAAAGAAATGCTGGACTGTTACCTGGAATTGGTGGCTCTTCAACAATGCTGTCTCCTGAAACTCCAGAACTTACTATTTCGTATCGTGTGCTTACACCTTCTACTCGTTTAGTAAATGGAAAAATTGAAGAAGTAGTGTTTGTTGCATTAAATCTATATTGCTGTGTAATAACATTTGCTATTGAAGAACTCTTCAAAGGATTACCAATGCTATTTGTAACTGGTAACGCTGAATTTAAAATTTTAATAATCTGTTCAAAGTAACTTGTATTAGCTTGATCATTCCACTTAATAACTGTGCTTGCAAGGTTAATTCCAGCACTATCAATAATAGCTTCTGTTGTTTTAACTGTTGAAAGTTTTAATAAGCCATTTGAAGCTTGATTTCTACGTGGATTATAAGAAAGCATACGTGCTAAACGTAATATACTTTCTCTGCGTTCTGCTGTTTCTAAGAAGTTTTCTCTAGCGTTTAAGTCAACGCGGAAGCTAATATTTTGCCCAAGAAATGCTATCATTTCAATCAAAGCTAGGTACTCTGATGATTCAATATAATCATTGAAATCCTCAGGATAATTTTGCCTAAGGTAGTTAATCATTGTTCGACGAAGATTGTCAAAGTCATAACTCTGGAAGTCAGCATTACGAAATGCTTGATAAACTCTCTTCCAATCCTCAGATACTAATAATCTTGTCTGTCTATCTGTTGACGACATGTCGGTTTCCTCTATTACTATGATATTTATCTGTTACAGATAAGTGCGTATATAATTTACAACAGGCCATTGGCTTGATCAAACTTAAAACGTAACTGTTCAGATATATTGTAAGGAAGAAATACTATAGTACATTCTACAGTAATACCTTTTTCATAAGTGTCAACAATAATTTCGTTTACGCTGCACCTTGGGTCATAGTTTACAATGGTAGTTACATCTTCTATAATAGCTTCTTGTACATCAGATGTAAATGGTTCAAATAACATATCCCATATAATTGTGCCAAATGACGGATCACTAAGTTTTTCACCTTGGCGTATATGGAAATGGTTAATTAGGTCTTGTTTAATTAGTTCAAAATCGTATCTTGCAAATCCTTTGGAGCCGCCATCTACTGTAGAAAACCCTCTGTAGGCGCGGCCTTTAACAGCGTCCTGTTGTTTTGGCGGAACACTTATTCTTTTGTATAGATTTTTTTCTAATTCGCTCATACTATATTTACCCTATTATTGCGGACCGATTGGCAGAGTGACTTGATTAGCTTGCCCCTGGACTGGATTGTTAGCTTGTTTAATTTCTAACTCTAAACTTTTTAAAGCATCCAGCTTTTCGTTATTAAATCTTTTAACAACACTTGCCCTAACATTAGCATTACTACGCTTAAAGTATGCCATACCGTTATTTTTAGCTCTCTCATTATAAACTGCTACAATTAGTGCTTCATCTGTAGGCGCTAAATTTCCGCAATTTTTAATAGCCCTTTTAAATATCCTGTTGCAACCACCTGCGCCATGCTGTACTGATGTGGACCATAAAACATCTTGTAATGTTTTTGATTTTACTCTAACATCAATTCCTGTACTTCTAGTAACTTTGTCAGCCGCTGGAACAAAATATTGTATAACTGCATACGCATGTTGTGTTTCTGCTTTATCGTCTTCCGACATTGCTAACTGCCAAGTTTCTTTAAATGCATCTGTACCGTTTGTTGCACCCGAGTTTCCTCCGGAGGTTTGTAATAATTCATATACTTCAGAATGCTTTGATTTTAAGAATTTCATATATCCGCTAAATGCACCAACTTTACTAGCTAACTGATATGTTCCATACGACCAGCCTCCAGTACTATCAAAGCCAATAGCTGCAGGATTACCTCTTGACTCGTATTTCGAACTAAGCGAGCCTAGCTCTTTATCAAATTCAAAGCTACTAGAATAATTGTCTACAGGTACTGTTCCTTGTCCTGATCCAGTTCCGCCGCCTGTACTTTGATGACCGCTTTGCAGTCCGCCACCTGATCCAGATACAACTGAACTTGAAGTTCTCCCGCCTTTATTTTTAAAGAAAGTATCCGGTGTTAATACTCTGTCAGCTGACGGTAAAGTCCCTGGTGATTCTCTATCAGTTTCTGGTTTTTTAAATGCTAATGGATCTAAGTTTTCGTGATGCGGCCAAGGCTCATGTTGCGGAGCTCTAGTTAAAATACTATCATATGCAACCGGTGTTGATGACCCTGGAAATACATAAGGTAGTTGTACTGTTTCTAACTGTTCTACAATGTCAGCTTTATTAGCTTTAGCTGCCGCTGGTCCATTCATATGTACAAACGTAGCTGTTTCTCTATGCTCTTTGCCAGAATTAATATGTGTATATCCGCCAGCTGTAAGTCTATTATCTTGCCCTGTATTAATATGTAAAAATTTACCAGTTGAAACAAACTGATTCTCACCAACTCCTGTATGCATATTTTTAGCTACAGTAATTTTTGAATCGTTTCCAACAAATAAATTATGATTATGCTGTGCTTCTAATTGTATTCTGCCACTTTCGTTACCTTGAGCGTCTGTTGGCTCACCTTTACTATAACGTGCAGTAGCTTTCATGTTAATGTTTCTACCAGCTTCCATGTTAATATCACGTTCAGCAGTAATGTTTAGATCATTATCAGTCATAATACTTACACTGTCTTGAGCATGTATATCAATCTTACCATCGCTGGTCATTTCTATCCAAGTAGTTCCTCTAGCATTACCAATATAAATTAAGTCTTCTGAATTATGCATTAGAATTTGATGGCCTGTTCTAGTGCGCCATCTTGCTAATTCGTTCTGAGGAATAGTAAATTTTCCTCCTTGTTCAGATGCCATTTGATTAAGGTAAATTGGAGGACCATCTTCTGGATGATCCTTTCTTAGAAAGGATGGATCGCCGTCATCCATAACAAAACTTGTGCCGCCCAGTCTATTATAAGGCATAGTTACTTTGTCTTCTGCTGGACCTATTGTAACTTTCGGTGCGCCATCTCTTTTATCAAGCGGGCCCGGAGTGCTTATACCAAAAACCATGCTAGGCATTTCGCGCCTTGCACTAGTAGTAGTTGTTCCTCTGTTTTCGTCTAGTAATAGTCCTTGTGTTTCTAATACTTCTGTAAAATCTTTATTATACGGTTTTTTAAATAGCGTAGGATCAATTAATGTACCATCTTCAAATGCTTTATTGTATTCGCCAACTGGTAATTTTGCTCCTTTTATATTCTCAGGTGTTAATGCTGTTGTTTGTTCTGTACTAGCTTTTCCATCTGGTACCATAAAATTCATATAATCATCAGGTATACAGCCTATCCAGTATCCAAGGTTTGGGCTACCTTCAGCAAATATAACTAAGACTCGTGTTCCAATGTCCGGAGGAACCATCCACATGCCATAACTTTTTTGTGTATTCTGATATCCGTCGTTTGGTGTTAATCCTGCTGCAGGAGTAATACCGTAAAACGGGCTTAAATATCGAACCTGTATAAGTTCACCACCTTTTTCAGGTGAGCCTCCTGAACCAGAATATTTTACTAATTCAACTTCTAGCCCGCCCATATACCTTACGTCTAAGTGATTTACTACTACAGCTTCGTACGGTCCCGAGTCTCGAAATCTTCTAGACGAGTCGGGGGTTCTTGTGTAATTACCTTGTGCCATTATATATCCAGTTTATAATAATTAGCATTATTGCGGCCCGGATGGGGACGGCTCTGATTGCTCAACTGTTTGTGTTGTGTCGCCGACTGTAGTGTTATTTCCTGCTCCGCCATGAGCTCCGCCTGCAATGCCAACACGTATTTTTTTGCCAGTTTCAAAGTCATAACGATCAACGTACAACTCTGCCGGAGTGTAAGCATAAACTCCTTCATCAGGAGGAATTGCAGCAAAATCTTTGCTGGCTATTTGTGGTGCAGTTATACCAGTATCTTGTTTAGATGCTGTTTCTATGATTGATAGCGGCCTAGTAGAAGCAGTAGGACTTGCTGTAACGCTACTAGGCAAATTAGTTGCCTGTGCAGATTTTACTGCTATAGCTGTTGCTGAACCTTTTATAGGAGGCTCTTTAGAAATTATAGCTAATTTTGCTTCTGAAAATGATGTGCCAGCAATTTGATCTAATGCCTTTTTACGCAACCGTGTTGACTCATCAATATATCTTTGATTTATAGAAAACTCTTCAGGTGATAATCCACGCACTGGTTTTACTTTATTTGCCATTTGTAGATATACAGTATACTGAGCTATAGCATCTGGAGGTACAACTTCATCTGTTGTTGCTGTCGAAAATACTTGATCTTTTGTAATTGTTCCTGAAGGAGAAACTGTTTGATAAAACATGTTTGCAGCTATTTTAAAAGCTGAAGGATTAGCGTTAGGATCAGCACCTATAGACGGAGCGTCAAATACTGAAAACTTGTCCATTTCTTCATCTGCTGACATTAAATAAATCTCCCTCTAGGTAAATTTCTGCCAGCTCGTTTTAATCCAGCGGCAGTTTTAAGTACTTCTTGTCCAGTGTCTCGAATCTTTTGTGCAGGTGCTAAATCTATATTGTTTATTGATGTAGATGCAGTTTTAAGTAAGTCAGTTGAATTTGGAATTGCTGGTGGTTGCACAGCACCTAATGCCGCATTATAGTTATCAGCAATTGCAGCTGTTTGTACACCTAACTTTCCTGCTGGGCTTTCTAAGTCTACTTTTAATTTTCCAAAAGACGGAACTGCAACTGCTAATGCATTGTTAATAAGAGCATTAGTATTTCCAACAGTATCGACAAGTTGAACAGTATCAAGGCCACCAAAGGATGGTATTGACGGTTTACCAAATTTACCAAATGTGTTTACTGCTTGGTTAGCTGTTACTTGTGAAAGTGCTTTAGAAGCAATGCTACCTGTACTAGTTAACTTAGAAACTGCTGATTGTGCAATTGATGCTTGTGCCGATACAATAGATGTTGCATTTACTAGTGCTGACTGTACACCGCCAATTCCTTTTTTCGAAGAATTTTGAGCTTGTGCTAACAAGTTATCAGCTTGATTAATCTCTTTTTGGCCTTGTGAAGAAGATGAAGGAGTCTTTTGCGAGTCTTGTACTTTTTCAGATGTAGGAAGTTTTGGTTTCAATTTAGGATCAGCTGTTGTTTTAATAAGTCCAACATTACCAGTAGTAGATTTTTGAGACTGTCCGTATCTTCTTATCATACTTAAAGTTTGTGTATACTGTCCTTTACTAAAATTATTAATAACTTTATAAACACTAAACAATCCGCTAAACTGCGGAACTACTGTTGGCATTTCCATTAACTCTCCGTTACCGTAATCAAAAGGAGATCTAAAATTAACAACTACAAACACTTCGCCTTTAGTATATGTCATAGTTCCGTCTTCTGTTGCGTTTGGTGATGCACCTGTTTGTTTAGGAGCATAGTTACCTATTTCTTGTGGTAGGAAAAATGGATCTCCCCAAATATCCATTTCAACTTTAAGCATATCTGATATTTGATTACATATTGCGTCATGAAAATTTTCAGCAACTTGTCGCCTAATATCAAGTGATCTACTAACATTATTAGAATTATTTTTAATTTTTTCTTGTGTTTGAGCTGAGGCTTCCTTATCTCCAGAGTTACCAGTTACGTCTTGATTTAACACTGCTCCTTTTTCTAAAGCATCAGAGTTTGTTTTTGATTGTGAAGTTTCAGCTTGCATTGCACCTGAGTTGTTGCCGTATCCTGCTAAAGCTGTTTTCATAAATGCAGTATTAAATTCAATATCAAATCTTAAAACATCTTCGTTATTACCAGTATACAGATAATTGTATTCTTTAGCAGCGGATTGTTTTAATCCTTTAGTATTTTTAGGTATTTGTCCTGTACCTAATGTTTTAGCTTCATCTGTTTCAAATGGGTAAACTGAATAACAAAATACAGCTGGTGGTCTACCAATTTTTTCTTCAGTTTTG
>MDTF01015628.1_pt1 | contig 19196 bp, 16 predicted proteins | sample 811191 | NCBI WGS metagenome assembly MDTF01 (sample SAMN05326649, study PRJNA326480) | marine metagenome | isolation source: seawater | place: Southern Ocean | collected 2011 | reverse complement strand
TTTTGATTTTTTTTTAAGATTTTCTTCAATAAGATTTATGAATTTAATTAATTTTTCAGATTTTCCATTTCCAATATTAAAAACATTAAAGGGGTTTTTCTTTTTTCCTGGCTTCATTATTAATTTTTCAACTAAGAGTAAAAATGTATCAATGTGAGTAAAATCCCTTAAATGATTACCATTATTGAATAGTTCAATCTTTTTGTTTTTTGATATTGAGTCTGTGAATTTAAATATAGCCATATCTGGTCGTCCAAATGGTCCATATAATGTAAAAAATCTTAATGCAGTATTCTTCATTCCATAGATTGATGAATAAGAATATGCCATTACTTCGTTAGATTTTTTTGTTGCAGCATAAAATGATTTTGGTTTATCAGTATTAAAATTTTCTTTTAGCGGAAAATTTTTTTGATCACCGTAAACTGAACTTGAAGATGCAAAAATAAAGTGTTTGATTTTTTTTTCTAGACTAAGATTAATCATATTAAAAAAACCTTCAACATTAGATTTAAAATAAACTTTTGGATTGTAAATCGAAAATCTAACACCAGCTTGTGCCGCAAAATGAAGAACATATTCAAATTTCTCTTTTTTAAATACTTTTTTTAATTTCAAGCTATCTGAAATATCAACTTTGTGAAAATTAAAATTTTTCCTTAAATTTAAAATTTTCAATCTATCTTTTTTCAATTTTATATCATAATAAGTATTTATATTGTCTATACCAATCACATGAAAACCCTTGTTTGTTAAAAAATTGCAAACATGAAATCCTATAAAACCAACGCAACCAGTAACTAGTATTTTTATTTTTTTATTTTTATTTTCCATTTTATTTCTGAAGTTAGCATTTTCTCTAAACTAGAAAATTTAGGTTTCCAATTTAAAAGTTTATTAATTTTTTTAACATCTGCTACCATATAACTTATATCTCCAAGTCTTTTATTTGTAAAAGAATAACTAAAATTTTTAAAATTTTTTTTCTTAAAAATCTCGGCAACTTCTTTAATGGAATATCCCTTGCCATATCCACAATTACAAATTTGGTTTTTTTTAGATTTCCTTAAATATTCTAATGCCTTGTAATGAATACTTGCCAAATCATCCACATGTATAAAGTCTCTCACAGGTGTTCCATCTTTGGTTTTATGATTTGCTCCAAAAATTTTAAAATCTTTTTTTGTCTCTATCGCTTTAAATAAATTATTAGTTAAACTTTTATTATTAGGTCCAATAGGACCATATTTTAAAAGTTTATCTCCACCTATAACATTAAAATATCTTAATGAAAAAAATTTGAAGTTCTTATCTGATATTTTATTAAGGTATTCTTCTATTTTTTTTTTTGTCACACCATACATGCTTATTGGTTTAAGATCTGATTTTTCCTGAACTTTTTTATTTTTATTAAGGTTTCCATAAACTGCTGCCGTTGATGAAAAAATAAATCGGTTTATACCACTTTCTTTACAGCATTTTATAAATTTTTTAGAAATCAAATAATTATTAGCATAATATTTTTTTGGTTTTAATATCGACTCTTCAACATCTTTATAAGCAGCAAAATGTATTACAGATTTAATATTGTATTTTTTTATGATTTTTTTTACTAAATCTAAATTAGAAATATTAGATTTAAAGAAAATACTTTTTTTTGGGGCAATATTATTTTTTTTATAAACTAATTTATCAATTATTATTGGTTTTAATTTTTTTTTTAATAATAAGTAAGCAGTAGCAGAACCAATATATCCAGCTCCACCAGTAATAAGTATATTCATTTATTTTTTAAATTTTTTTTTAACACCGATTCTATTGTTAATAGATTTTGTTTATAGTCATTATCATTCAATGTGTGATTAACATCTAAAGCTATACTCGTCTCACCTAAAATTTTGCAATTTTTTAATCTTATTACTTTAAAATTTTTTAAATTTTTAAATGCCTTCTCTAAATATATTTCAGGACAAGCCCCTGTAAAACATTTTAAATTACCCTTGTTTAGACTTTTAATTATTTCGTATCTTGTTTTATTATAATTTTTTATACTTGGCTTTAAAAAGAAATAAAACCTATACCATGCATTTTTAATATTTTTTGCTGGCATAAAGCAATCAATGAAATTGTAATACTTTGAAATTAGGTTAAAATAATCTTTAGAGATTTCCTCTCTTTTTTTTTGAATTCTTTTTAAATTTTTTAATTGCTCTAAACCTGCTAATGATTGAATTTCTGTAATTCTTAAGTTTGTTCCAAAAGAATCTTTATTATAAACAAATTTATTGGAATATTTTTTTTGTTTTCCTGTTCCATGATTAATATATTTTTTACAAAAATTATAAATTTTTTTATTATTTGTAGAAATCATTCCACCCTCACCTAAAGTAGAAATTATTTTATCATTGCAAAATGACCACGTATTAACATCTCCAAAAGAACCGACTTGTTTATTGTTTATTGATGCACCATGTGCCTGAGAACAATCTTCAATAATTTTTATTTTTTTTTGTTTAGCTAATTTTTTGATTAGAATCATATCACATGGTAATCCAGCCAAATGAACGCAAATGATTGCCTTTGTTTTTTTAGTCAGTTTCTTTTTAATTTCATCAATAGTAATGTTTTGTGTTAAAGAATCCACATCAGCGAAAATAGGTAAATGCCCAGTATTTATAATACATGCGGCAGATGAAAAAAAACTTCTTGCAGGTACTATAATTTCTGAATTTTTTGCTAATCTTAATGATTTAATTGCCACTTCTAATGCAGCTGTTCCATTGCAAATTGCAATGGAGTGTTTATTTCCAATAAATTGTGAAAAACTTTTTTCAAATTTTTCTCCGTACGGACCAGTAGTATAGTTAATTTTTCCTGAGTTTATTATTTTGCTAACTTTAAAAATCAAGTTCTTGTTAAAATTAGGCCATTCTTTTCTTTGCATATTTTGCTGGCACTCCTTTTACAAATGTATTTGGTTTTAAATTTTTTGTTACTACCGCTCCTGCAGCTACATAAACATTATCACCGATTATACAGTTCTCAATTATTTTAGAACCCAGTCCAATCCAACAATTTTTTCCAATTTTTACATTGCCTCCAATTATCACACCTGGACATATGTGAGTATGATCTTTTATTAAACAATCATGATCAATAGATGCATGAGAATTTATTATACAGTTTTTACCAACTTGACTATTGGTATTAATTAGGCTTCCTTGCATCACAACAGTACCTTCATCTATAGTAGCTCCATATCCACAGTATGATTTTAAATGAATAAGAGTTGCAATTTTATACTTAAGTTTTTTTAAAATATTGAATTTTTTTTGTCTAATTTTATTATTACCAATAGTAACTATCACTTTGGAAATTTCTTTTTTATGACCATTTAATAATTCATGCTCACTCTTAACTTTAAATTTCTTATCACCTACCTTAAAAATAGTCTTCTCTTTGTCAAAAAAATAAATTTTTTTCTTATTTTTTACAATATCGTAAACTGATTTTGCATGTCCTCCAGTACCTAAAATTGCTAATGTCATTGATTAATCTATTATTTTTTCAACTTTAAAAGCTTCTGCATATTCCATAAAAACTTGACTTCCTCTAATTCTAGATAAGCTGAGAATGGCCTCTTTTGACCTTGGATGAGGAAATTTTTTTACTTGTGACTTATATTTTAGGAATGCCTTAATCTTATTATTAATGTCAGATTTATTTAGTCTTACAAAATAATTTGGGCTAAAAGCTTCTTCATTTTCGTTCCATTCTGTTTCAGACAGCACCTCATAAGATAAAATTTTTTTTAGTTTACTAATTTTATTCATTCTTGTAGCTACTTTAGCTGCTTTAAAAATTATCTTATGATCTTCATGTATGTCATTTATTGAAGGTATAAAGATAATCTCAGGCTGAATGTTTGAAATATATTTTTTAATAATGTTGGATATCTTATAAATTGGATATTGATTAAGACTCAAGGCTGGTAAATTTTCAAAAAATAATTTTTTTGTACCAATAAAATTATTTGCTAATTTTGATTCTTTTCTTATTAAACTAATTTGTTTTGTAGAATAAATTTCTGGAGCACCCTTGTTTGCATTTGTTAGAACTAAAACATATATATCATGACCTTCCTTGGAATATTTTGAAATTGTGCCCCCACACCCCAAAACTTCATCATCTGCATGGGGCGATAGTATTAAAATTTTTTTTCTCATTAGTTATAAATATCAAATAATTACAATATTATCTAATCTAATCAAACTAATTCTATTTATTTAATAAATAAAACAGCTTGGATTTGGTTTATATACGTTATAAAAGTCTTCTTCATGATTAAAAACAAAATTATTTACTCCTGCACAATTTTTTTCATATTACTTTTTATTATTTTATTTTCTCTAAATTTTATCTACAAAAAATATATAGTTAATCACGAAGTTATGAATGCTTATAATGTGAAAGCAATACAATTTTATAATTTTAAATCTGATTCATTAAAACCTGTTCTAAATGAAATTTTCAAAAAACATTCAAAGATATATAAAGTGTATTATATTGAAGATATGAGTGTTCAAAGTAACAGTATAACTATGAAGCAAGCTAAATCTGTAATTAGCTTTAGAATAATTCTAAAAGAAAGAATGGATGCAAAAGAATTAGAAAATAACTTAAATAAAGTTTATTTAAGTTCGATTGATAAAATTATAAGTGATATAGAAAATAATTTCCAATTCTTTGATTTTAAATCACTTCAAGAAGAGTTTTTGGTACAAGAAAAAGCTATCGAAAAAAAGAGTGCCGCTAGGGAAGAAAATTGGAAAAGTAAAAGTATTGAAACTGCGTATGATAATTTAATAAATTCACAATTCTTTAGAGAGTATCCACCCACACGTCCAGAATGTAATGAAACAAAAGAAATTTGCTTAGAAAAATTTGCCTCATACTATGGCTTTATTTATCAAATATTAGAAAATAACAGTGAATTTTACCTATCTAATGAAAATTTTGGTGCTCTCTCAGAAGATAGTAAATCTATTATAGAAATATATAACGACTTCTACACTAATAGAAATTTATTTGATATTGATAAAATGAAATTTATCAACGTAAATCAATATTTAAATAAAAATAAAACTGACATAAACAATAAAAAAATAGAATTTTTATCAAAAAAATATGATGAATTTAAAAAAACTGAATTTTATTCAGAATATATTTTAAATATTTCCTGCAGAGATTATAACACAGGTTGCTTTAAACAGACTTCTGAACTTTTTGGCAAAATTTTATATCAGCACCAACTTGAAAGCAGAAATCCTTTTGAAGTAGAATTAATCGAACCAAGAAAACCAATAGATGGATATATATTAAAAGATGCCCCAATAGTTTTAGGATTAACAACAATCCTAACCTACATTTTTTTTGTTTTAACAAATAAATTTTTTAGAAGAACAAAAAAATAAATTATAAATGGAATGATCATCCATTTTTGACGGGAGTTTAGTCCAAAATTAAAAAAAATTTGTGGCATAATCATTAAATATACGAGAACACAGATAGACAAAAAGTATATTACTCTTTTATCTATTTCAAAACTTTTTTTGTTTTTTATAATTAAAGTTATTACAAATATCAAAGTAAGAAATTCCATCAATATAAATAAATTTGTGACAAATGACTTATCACTTAAGATAAATGGTAATGGAAAAACAATATAATTGAACATATTAACGTATATGCTGGAAGGTTCATAGTAAGAGCTTGATAATAAAAATTTTTGAGAAATATTGCTTAACTCATGAAATATTTTAATAATCAAGTTATCTGTGAGTAATTGAGAACTATTCAGGAATAAATTATTTATAAAAGGTAAATTAAAAATTAAGATCAAAAAACTTAAAGAACTAAATACAAATATATATTTTTTTAATCCTTTAATTAAAAAAAATTCAGTGATTATAATTGATATTAAAAACATCGAACCAATATGAGGTCTAATCATAAAAACTAATATAATAAAAATAATAGAATAAAAAAATTTCTTATTAATATAAAAATAAAAAAAGCAAGATAGAAAAAAGAATATGAGGTTATCTTTTCCTAGTATACCTGTCCAAAAATGAATTCCAGGAATAAAAAACATTATATAGGCAAATTTTTTTTCCATTCCTAATTTTATTAAATTTTGAATAAAAATGATAATACCAAAAAAAGAAATTAATGAAAAAATTACTATGATATTAAAATCATTTAAGAGCAGAATCTTAAATAAATTAATAATTTGGTATACAAAATTAGATGAAAGGAAGGAGTATGGGTCTATATAATCATGTGGATATGGCATGCCCACTAGATAAAGGTAAGTATAATAATCTGCAGTTTTACCATTGAATACAAAAAGATATATTAAAGTAAAAAGACCATGATAAAATAAAAATGAGTTAAATAAAAGTGTATCTAGCTTAAAGTATTTTGAGTTTATCTTTAAGGTTATTATAAAAATAATTAATAATGCAATATTGTTATATAGTAAGCTAAGCATAATCCTGTAGATAATCTAAAATTTTCTGTTGATCGTTATTTGCGTAAGAATTGTTTAATTTTTGTACAACTGTAGAATAATCTATTGATGTATTTTTCTTTTCATTGGCAGTTAAAATATTTTTAATCCTTGTTTTTACTAAATTTTTTCCTAAAACTAATTCTTCATATACTTTTTCACCTTTTTGCAACCCTATAAAAATAATTTTTGGTTTATTCTTTATTATTTTGTTTTTTAAATAAAAATTAATCATAGATTTTGCAATATTTAAGATTTTATAAGACTTGCCCATATCTAAAATAAATATGCCAATTTTCTTATCAATTTCTATAGTATGTAAAACTAGTTGGCAGGCATTTTTAATGCTCATAAAATACCTTGTAACATCTTTATTAGTTATAGTAACTGGACCATCATTCAAAATTTGCCTTTCAAAAATTGGTAAAACAGATCCATCAGAATTTATCACATTACCAAAACGAACAATTTTAAACACGTTTTTTAATTTGTGTTTATCATTTAAGTGTATCAAAACTTTTTCACAAATACTTTTTGAGCGACCCATTACACTTTTTGGATTTACTGCTTTATCAGTACTAATAAATATAAATTTTTTAACTTTTTTTGATATAGATATTTTAGCTAAATTATATGTAACAAAAATATTATTTTTAACAAAGCTAAAAACATTTTCCTCTCCTAATCCGACATGTTTATAAGCTGCAGCATGTAAAACATAATCAATTTGTTTATTATCTAAAAAAATTTCTTTTAAAAAAAATCTATTAGACAAATTTCCAAGTTTAAAAATAACGTTAAATTTTTTTGAATTAATACTTTCGAATTCTTTTTTTAAATTAAATAATTTTAACTCATCTTGTTCAACAAGAATAATTTTTTTTGGCTTTGATTGCATCAATTCAAAGAATAAGTTTTTTCCAATACTTCCACCAGCTCCTGTTATTAAAATTATTTTATCTTTATAATAATTAAGTGATTTAATTTTTATTTTATTAGACGTGTTAAAATACTTATCAATAAATTTTTGTTTAATATCTATCTCTGAGTTTTTAAACAAGTTATCTGTATTCAAAACATTTATTGATATTTTTTTTAAAGATTTTTTTTTAAAATCTCCATAATATTCATCTGAATATATCTCTTTTATTTTATACTCCTCACAGATTTTACTTAAATCTTTAATATTTTTAATTTTATAATTCCGATACTTCGAAAAATCTATTTTATCTAGATCCACAAGTAGCAGTGCCCTTACTAAAACTTTTTCATTTAGTTTTAAATATTCATGAATTTTGTGTAAGTTTTTAGAAGAACATACAAGAATGGAATTTATTTTAGTTTGGTTTTGAAAAATAAAATATATTTTTGAAATTAATTTTCTAGTTACAATTATAAATAAAAAAATTAAGATGAAATTTAGAAATACTGCACCGTAAGAAAAATACTCGTTAAACAATAAATTTAGAAATAGTATTGTTAATCCCATTAAAGGATACAAATAAAAGATATCGTTTCCCAAATTATAATGCCTAAAAGATGAACTATAAAATTTAAAAAGAATTGCAAATATAAAGAATGTAATTAAGGGTATTAAAAAAAACTCTATATTAATCAATATTTTATCTGCCACATTGAATAAGATCAACTCATCTAATCTAATTGCTAAGGCCAAATATGAAGTTGATAATACTATTAATGAATCTAATAAAATAATAACAAAAATTCTGAAAAAACGAGGTAATATAAAAATTTTATTGATTAAATATTTGTACATTTTTCTTAAGCAAGAAGTTTTTAATTAATAATTGAAGATTTATTTTTTAACATTCTAATAATTAAAACTAAAGGAGTATTTAGTAAAATTTTTAGATAATTATAAATAGAATAATTTTCAACAAATTTTATATCTAATTTAACCTTTTCATCTAATTTTCTATATTTACCTGTATAATTGATTTGAGATAAACCTGTTATACCCGGAAGTACATTTCTTCTTTTATCTCTTAAAATTCTATTAATTTTTTTTTCATTTAATTCAGGTAATGGTCTTGGTCCTACAATCGACATATCTTTTTTTATTACATTAATAAATTGTGGGATTTCATCCAAACTCAATCTTCTTAAGATTTTTCCAATCCTGGTTAGTCTTAAATTTTCATTTTTTAAAAAATTATTTTTCATAGTTCTGAATTTAAATATTTCAAATTTTCTTCCATGATAACCAATTCTGTTTTGCTTAAAAATAATTGGTCCGCCATCAAATAAAAATATAATCATTGAAATTAAAATAATTAAGGGAAGTAAGATTGTCAGTATAAAAATAGAAATTAAAATATCAAAGATTCTGGTAAATTTATTATTCATTTTATTTAATAGTTATAAAGCTATCTGTATCTCCTAATGTAAATTCTTTATTTAATAAAAATGTAGTTTTTTTTTGAAAAGCAGTTTTTTTTATAAAGCCGACACATAGATTGATATGATTAATAAATTTATGACTCAACTTATCAATTTTTTTTTTTGTTAAAAAAATTATCTCTCTCTCATTAATTAGTTGAGATAGATGTTTTGATTTAATAAATTTTGAACCAAAATGATCAAGTATTACAAAATTTAAATTAGACTTATCTTTATTTTTTTTTAATATGAAAAAACTTATAAATTTTTTATATTCAAATTTATTTATTAAATATTCCCTATTCTTATACAACAAATATCTGTTCTTAAAATACTCAAAATCTTTAAGAAAAAAATTATCATCATTTTTAATAAAAATTTTAAATTTATTTATTTGATTAATATCATGATCAGATGTTTTTTTTATTTTTATTTTATTATCTGATGCATTGTAGAGATAGCATTTAGTTTTTATAATTTTTTTTTCATTTATGCCAAAGCTTGCAAAATTATTCTTATTAGGCCACATAATTATAATTTTAGTATCATTCAAATAAATTCTTTTTACCTCTGCTAATAATCTTGAAAAAATTCCTTTACCTCTATAATTGCTTAAAACCATACTAGAGTGTCTGGAAAAAATGCTATCATTTTTTTTATTATTCAATTTCATTGACTTCATACCAACATTTGCAATCAATCTTTTTTTTTCAAAAATACCACAACAAAAAGAAGTTTTATCAGTAAAATACCTCCACTTAAAAAAATTATAACTAATTTTTTTTTTAAAACAGGAATAAAATAATCTTTCAAATTCTTTAAAGTCTGAAACTTTCAATTTTCTAATAATTAATTTTGGATTATTCAATTTTAAGCTCACTTATCTATTTTAAAATTTTTTTTAATAATCTTAAAGATTATTTGATTAATTTGTTTTTTAAAAAAAATTTTTGTTATAGAATTAAAAGCATTATGTCTCATTTTATTAAATAAACCCTTTTCTAAATTAAGATAATTTATTTTATTTAAAACATCTTTGTAAGAATTTACAAAAAAACCATTAAAACCATTTTTGATTAAATCATTATTACCTCTAATATCATAACAGATTACAGGTAAACCTTCTGTCAGACATTCCATAACAGAAACTGGTAAACCTTCTCTCTTGCTTAAATGAAGTAATATATCGTAATTTTTAATCTTATTTTTCAATTTTTTATCAAACTTATAAAATACAATATTATTAAGTTTCTTCTTTATCTTAGTAGATTTAAATTCTTTATAATCACCATAGCCATAGCAATCTATTTGAAAATTTTTTTTATTTATAAGCTCTGCTATTTTTAATAAATCAATGTAACCTTTTGCTTTTTTATATGCTGCTATCACTAAAATTTTAGTGATTCCGTTTTTATCTTTTACCATAGTTTTAAAATTAATTTTTTTTGTATCAAGCCCAACTCCATTAATTTTATAAGTTGGAACTTTGTTAAAAAGATTATTTCTTGCATAATTAAAATCTTCAGTATTTATTGTGATAAAAACACTTGTTTTAAAAGATAAAATTTTTTCAATAAACTTAAGAAAAATTGCTCTTAAAAACACTGTTTTTGATGTAAATCGAAAACCATGAACAAAATATATTATCTTTAAGTTATAAAATAATGAAAATAATCTAAATAAATGTGATGCTATTGGTGTGTGTAAATAGAATATACTTGATTTATTGTTTTTTATTAATTTCTTTATCTGAAAAAAAATTTTTGAATATTGAAATATATTAATAAGGTGAATGTATTTAGTTGGAAAATCAATTTTATAATTATAATTATTTTTAAAATTTAAATTTTCAACATCTGAACATGCAATTTTTATTTTAAAACCTTTTTTTTGAAAATAGTCAGCTTGTGATTTTAAAAAAGTGTTAAATGTAATTGATTTTGTGCAAATAAATATTATCTCCATCAACAAATCCAATTTTTAAGATAATTATTTGTCATTTTTTCTATAGAAAAATTTTTTTGTATCTGTAACCGCACATTTTTTTTTAAATGTTTCCATTTTTTTTTCTTATTTATAAATCTATTTATAATTTTTTTTAATCCTTTGGTAATAGACAAATAATCATTTTTCTTTAAAACCAGTCCATATTTGCCAATAATTTTTTTTGAACAGCCTGCATTACTAGATAAAACTGGTGTTGAACACAACATTGATTCAGCAATTACATTAGGAAAGGATTCTGAGTGGGATGTAAGAAGTAATAAATCTATTCCATTATAAAATTGTAATAAATTTTTTTGTTCATTTAAAAAAAAAACTTTATTTTTTATATTTAAATCTAAAACATTATTAAATAGTTTTTTATTTTGAACACTAATATCTTTTCCTACCATGTATAAATATACGTTTTTATAATTCTTACTTATTTGAGAAAATGCATGCAATAAAGATTGAATATTTTTTTGTTTTGCATACCTTCCGGCATATCCTAAAATAATATCTGTCTTTCTAATTCTATTTTTTTTTCTAAAATTTGAACGTAAAGTGCTTGATGAGTAGTAGCTTTCATCACTATAACCATTGTAAATAAGAATTGTTTTGCTTTTTGAGTAAAAATGATTTTTTTCGTGAAATTTTATACTTTTTTCAGAGCAATAAATAATTTTTTGTGGAATAATTCTTGAAAATAATCCACAAATTATTGACAATAATATTGTTTTTTTTTTTGATATTTCTAAATTTAATTCAGCATGACGAATATTCCAAAATATCTTACTATGAAATATTTTTGGAATAAATATGGATATAAAATTTGAGTGATACATCCAGCTTTGAATTATATCTGGATTTTTTCTTTTTATAAATTTTCTTAAAAGATTAATTTTACTAATAAAATCTACTATTTTTTTTTCTTTTTTAATTCCTAATGAAAAAATTTTTATTCCTTTTTTTTTAAGTTCACTTTCATAGTAACCATTATTTATTAAAGTTATAATTGTTATATCAATTTTATTTTTGTATTTTTTTTTTTGTTGCTTACATAAACGATATAGATTTCCTTCTGCACCTCCTTTTTTTAAACTATTTATTATATGCAGTACTTTCATAAATTTTTAAACTTATAACAGAATTTTTTATTATTTTATTTACGAATTAAATAGATTAAATCAGCAAAGTCACATTTTTAGCTCTATTTTTCCATGTATATGGTGCGAAATCACTTAACGCTTGTTTTGCTAAATTTTCTCTATTTATTGGGATTTTTAATTTATCAATTGCAGCCATCCATTCATTTATATTATCACATTCCACCAGTAATGAATTTTTGTTATTAAGAACTTCTCTTAAAACTGGTAAATCAGATGCAATGATAGCTTTTTTGTGTGACATATATTCAAAAACTTTTAAAGGTGATGTGAAGTCTGAAATATTCATTCCAGCTTGCTTTGAACCAAAAGCTAATACAACTTTTTGATTTGGCAACAAACATATGTCTAAAGCATTTATGTAATTACCAACTTTTTTATGTTGTACGTGACCATAAAAAAATACATTTTTACTATTAGTTTTATCTTTCCATATTTTTATATCTTTTTCGAGACCTCCAACAATATGAAATTCCACATCACTATCTACTTTCTTTGCTAACGATGAAATAACTTCTACACCTTTTCCTTTATATAAATGTCCTACATATCCAACTTTTAACTTATTTTTGTCTCCTAAAAGATTTGTTTTATTATCTAAATCCAGAACTTCATCTGCACCATCATGAGCTACTTGTATTTTTTCATTATTCAAATATTTTTTTTCTAAATACATGTTTTTTAATGCTTGAGATATCACGACAAGTTTTTTAAAGTATTTACTTTTTATAAGGTTTTCAAAGATTTTTATTCTATAATTTTTTTTTTCATAATCAGGTGCATGAGACTCAAAAATAACATTGTTTCTCAATAATGTAGCAACATAACATCCATGCAAGAATCGTCCGTATATTAAATTAAATTTTTTATTAAAAAAAAGAAAAAAAAGGATAGATAATGTATAAAAAAAAACTCCACTTTTTATATCTGGATACCAGAGTTTTTTTATAAGAAAGTTTTTTTTTACTCCATAGTACTCGAAAACGTCATCTACTCCTTTTTCATATTTATTTTTTTTATCAGGAGCCAACAAAACTACCTCATGACCATTGTCTGCAAATGCTTGACACATTTTCATAACATTTATGCTATTTGCTGTTTTCGAAGGAATAATAGAATTAGCTATGTACAATATTTTCATATTTATATTAAATTTTTTAAATAAACTTCCAAAATTCAACAATACCATCAAATCATCTACGTGATCCTCTTTTTTTTACAACATCAAGGTTTTTACTGGTATTAAAAAAAGATAGATGTATTGATTGTAAATCATTTGTGATTTAAAACTATTTTATAGTAACGTAATCCTTGACCTAAAAAAGATATTTCAAATTCATCACCAAAAATCTCTGCCACCATTTCAAGAGATGGGTGCATTACCCATCCTACATGCTTGTGGCGATGCATTTCAGCTACACGAGCAAGCCTACTTACTTTTTTGTCTTTTTTCCACCATTGTTTGTGTGATGACGCATAAATTAAAGGTCTTGCCAAATCCATTTCCAATATAACAGTTTTATTAGTGGCGTTTCTGATAGCACGCAAAGCTCCTAAAACATTCTCAACTTCAGTGACAACTGCTATACAGATAACAATATCAAACTTTCCAAAATCAGTAATTTGTTCTACACCTGCTACATGAAATTCAACATCAAGACCCTCATTAAGAGCAAGCATTTTTGCCTGATAAATACGATTTTCATTTACATCTATGCCTGTAACACTGCTTGCTCCAGCCTTTTTTGCATTAAAACTATATTGACCAGAATTACAACCTATATCCAGAACTGTTTTGCCTGAAAAATCAAATTCATTGAACCATTTTATTCTAGAGTCTGTATTTAGTTTACCTAGAGTACTCAAATCATTTTTTAAATGAATGGTTTGATACCAATCTTGACCTCTTATCCATTCTTTGTATTCCTCTATATCTTTTAACTTAATAATTTCTTTATCTTGACCAACCATTTTCTAAACTCCCATATAGGTTTTGAATAAATTTTAACACCTGGTAAGCTATCATATCCAATTACATGCATAATGGCAGCTCTATGATGTCCTCCTTTTAATACATACAAATTACCTTTCCTAACAGCAAATATCGGATCAGCTAACTGAAACAAATATCCTTTATTTATAATTGATCTTATCAACTCAATTCGTCGATCAACTAATAAAGCAGCACCCCTCTTTATACTTATTTTATTAATTAACAAGGCATCAACCCAATATTTATGCTTATTTTCATCTATGTAATTTAATGCATAACGATGTACAGACCCTTGATACATGCCACCTTTAGATTTTGCTTTAATACAATATTTGTAAAATTCACTAACCAGCCACTTAATCCATAAATCACGAGCCTGCTTACAATTGCCATTAACCCACATTTTTATGAAAGGATAAAATGGCCATTTTTTTATACTCTTACCTCCATAACCTGACTCATTGTAAAACTTTAAATCATTATGAAGAATATTATTTAATACTATAGTGGAGTGACTTAAATTCATGATTTTAAGTCCTTAGATTGTTGCAAGAGAGAAAAATATAGACTGTTGTTGAGTAAGTGGTTTTCATAGATCTTCTCCAAAAAAATAACTAGTTTATTAATTAGAATTTCATATCATATTTATATTTCAAATAATTGCAATCCTTACGAGTTCAATTAGTTTTTTCTAAAAATTTTATTCCAAACTTTTTAATAAAATTTTTTGTAGCAATTTCAGATCCATACATACTCAAATGATACTTATCACGATACAGTAATTTTCTACCTTCATTCATAGCACACCTTTCTGTGACTTCTTTACAAAATAAAGAAGCCAAATCAAAAAAATATAAATTTTCATTATCTATTGAGTTAATAATACTAACAAGATTAGATATACGAGATTTATAGTTAACAAAACTATGAGTGTGTGTCGTTAATTCATTATTATCAAATATCATTTTATGAGCATAATATTTAGGAACGTCCCAGCCTACTGCTGGTGGTGAATTAACCACAAATAAACGAAATTTATTAGAGAGAGCAGATAATTGATCTTTATATACGTTAGTAACTTTTAAAATTCTTTCATTATTATTTTGTAATAAACTTTTATGCTTTTCATCAATCACATACGCTGCACTGTTAATTCCAGTCATTTTACCACCCTCACCATTGTCATACAATGTGCCATTAAGATATGAAGGAAAAGCAGCTATCAATATAATATCTGTAATGCCATTTTGTTTAGCATAATCAAACATAGATTGATTGAACTCATGGCACTTATGATGAGTTCCCTCACTAGGAACATATAGTCCAATGAAAGGTGGGCACCCAGGATAAGAAACTGAATAAGAACCAATTCCTTTTTTATATAATTTTTCTTGTAAAAGGCTTCCCATGGTATCAAGATGACTATCACCAATCATCATGACCGAAGCTGAATTGTTCACGAAGTAAGATGTGCATCCCTTTATGGGATGTGAAGGAATTACTCTATTCTCCTTAGGTTTTAAAAAACATTCAATAGAACTCTGGTTTCGATTAGTTGAGTCTTTTAGGGTTTGGATTAATTCCGGGGAATATCTTTTTTCAAAACCTGAATTTAAATGTCCAATCAAACCAAAAATGATTAACATTACTAATGTTGCTGCTGATAGTAAAAATATATGCTTTCTTGTATATTGTTTTTTATCACGAAAAGGTTTTTCTATGTATCTCCATGAAAGAATAGCAAGAAATAATGAAAAAACTGTAAGCGCTAACATAAGTAATTGGGAAGGTTCTCCTAACATTCTTATTTTAACAAACGCAAATAAAGGCTGATGCCAAAGATAAGCTGAGTAGCTAATTATTCCAATGCCTACAAATAATTTTGTACCAAGCAATTTTGCAGCTAAAGTTTCTTTGTCTCCAAACATTATTAACAGCACAACTCCAACCACAGGAACTAAAGTATAGACACTAGGAAAAGGTGTTTTTTCATCATAAAACAAGAAAGCAAAAATTATGGCTGATAAACCAAGTAACGACATTATTTCGCTTTTCTGCACACCTTTTTTTTGCACTACAAAAGCTGCTATTGAGCCAGCAAATATCTCCCAAACTCTTGTTGGAGCAAGATAAAAATTAGCTGTAACTTTATTACGCCAACCCCACTCACTTAATATTAGGCTAATCGATGCCATTGCAACTATTATCCAAAATACTCTTGTCTTTCCAAAACGCCAAGTTAAGAATAGAAAGATAGGAAAAAAAACATAGTATTGTTCCTCAACTGCCAAACTCCAAGTATGAAGCAATGGTTTCTCTTCCGCACTAGCATCAAAATAACCACTTTCTATCCAGAATAATAAATTCGACACAAACAAGCTTACCGCTACAATACTTTGTGAAAAATCTTTCATTTGACCAGGCACCATCCACATCCAAGCAAAAGGGATGCATGCAAGCATCACAAAAAATAGTGCTGGCAATATTCTTCTTACACGACGTTCATAGAAGTAAATAAAACTAAAACAATTATTTTCCATATCTTCTATAATAATTGTTGTTATCAAATAACCACTTATAACAAAGAATACATCTACACCTATAAAGCCTCCGTTAAAAAGTTCAAAGCCAGCATGAAACAAGATAACTGGCACAACTGCAAGAGCTCGTAAACCATCAATTTCAGATCTGTATTTCAAATAAAATTCTCAAATTTAAGTTTAAAGATTTATTATATTTTAAGATGTTCCATACATTAATATATCTTTCTTAAGATATTCAAAATATTTATTTTTTCATAATAAGCTATTTAGTATAAATATATGCTGATAAATGATGCTCAATCATATTAAGCTCTTTCTGACTAAGAGATTTCTTATACTTGCCAATATTATCTTTTGAGAGATCTGCCTGATAGTTTGAGAAAACACCAGGAGAAAGAGACATATGATTACACAACTCATTTAGCATTTTATCATTTTTATAAACAAAATCCTCAAACTGGATATGAAGAAGATTGACATCTTTAATTTGTTTCAGTCGCTGCTGCATCTCTCTATACCAATCAATAAAACCTAACACGGAAGTAGCTTTTTTATACTGTTTAATCTCTACAAACTGATCTCGTGGATCACGAGTCACAAGTACAACCCTACAGTTCGAAAAATATTTAGTAGACTCAATTGGGTTCCAGCCAGAACCAGCTTGGTTTAGAAGAACTGGACGGCCCTCCGCGCCTACTTGAAATATTTTATTATGTAGTTTTCTGGAAGCAATAACCAATTTATTTTGGGATACTAGTAGGCGGGTTTGTGGAGCTACCTCATTAATGCCGATATAGTTTTTTATTTGACTTGTAATATATTGAATAGGAGACTGCAAAAGTCTGTGCCAATTCAATTTCATGGAAATATCAGCGGTACAAATCTCATCTAAAAAATCTTTAATTGCCGCTTGAAACAGTGGTAAATTACTTTCATAGCCTCTTCCATAACGCCAGATTGACTTTGGTCGTGCAAGCTTCTTTATTATGTTCTCAAATTGTGACAACACATAGTCTGCTGTACTTGGGTGAAAAGCTTTTTCAGCAACGGCCTCTAGTGCCATTAAACCATTGGGCATATGTGGCAATTGATACTCAACACCCATTAACGGATCATAAAGATCACCACGCCCATTTAAATAATCGTATATAGCTCCAGAACCAGAATAAGTTGTTCCAAGCACTATAACGTATTGCGGTAAAACTAAATCTTTTATCATAAATAAATATTGAGATAATCTGCAATCATACGGTTTGCTTTTGGTGAATGATAGGAGTGTACATATAGCTCATCTATGTATTTAGAGCTATTAAAAATTTCAGCTTCATCCAGGAATGTAATGTTTGGAAATTTTTCCTTAGCTTTAGTCAGCGCACTCGTCCATGCTAATTCTTCCTGTCCTTTATCTCTAAGGTATTCCATGCTTCTCTTTTGATGCTGAAGTAAAAAAATTGGTTTAAACCCATATTGGTCAGATAGTTTTTGAAAAAAGGTCATCATGCCAAGAAATAGTGCTTCCTGGCTCTTCCAAAAATTTAATTTATAATTAAATATATTATTAGTTTTAGACCTTAAGTTGACACCAAGACGCAAAGCAATATTTCTAGGTAAATGATTAATAAAATAATTTAATCGAATTTTATACCAGAAACTAAAGTGTTGATCTTGTGATCGAAAAAATTTTATATATTTATTCAATTTCAATAGGTCTTGCTTACTATTAAGTGGATTTTTTATAAGCTCTAATTCTTCTTCATTCTTCTTAAGTTGGAAGCGAGGCTTTATTGCAAAGAGGTTTCCAGGCTCAAGATAATGTCCATAAACTGAGCAACAATTGGCCATAGTGGTAGACGATAATGCTAAAACAACTGTCTTACTAGGATCTTTTTGAAAATTCTTTTGCAATAGTAATAGAGCTTGATCAAGGCCATAATTATTAACACCATAATTAGAAATACGCGTACCCCTCAACTCACCTAGATACCAAGAAAAAGTTTCTACATCACTAACATTTCGACACATGCAGAGGCTATCTCCATAAAAACTAATGTCAGGTATTTTTGATGGATAGCTACAAATTCTAGAACTTTTATCATCTGTATTGAATACGGCCATCCCATGGGTGACCTTCTTCTTTGCGTTTATAGAAAAGTCAGATTTATCTACCTTTGTCAAATTGGGTTGATTACACCAGCCTAATTCTTCATCCCATGATTGAAAATAATTAATATCAGAACTTTTAAGACTTGGAAATTCTTGGACTTCAGGTGGATAAAAAAATTTGTTAAACTTTTTTATTAATTGAGAATTGTACCAGCTACCTTTTTTACGAAATGCACTTTTCGAAAAATAACTCTTCTTATCTTCAGTCTTTAGTGGTGTTTTCCAGTCTCCATATAAAGCCTCTAGAAATTGATCTGTAGGGCTTGGTGCTGGAAAATCATGCCCTCTAAGAGTAACGTTCTCAGACGTTTTGAAAAACCGAGCGGGAACTTTAGTCATAATTCGAGTACGAGTATCGTCTATCTCTCGTAAATAAC
>MDTF01003756.1_pt1 | contig 19204 bp, 20 predicted proteins | sample 811191 | NCBI WGS metagenome assembly MDTF01 (sample SAMN05326649, study PRJNA326480) | marine metagenome | isolation source: seawater | place: Southern Ocean | collected 2011 | reverse complement strand
AATCTTTATATTCATTACTTAACATTATATTTTTTGGTAAGCTTGAAATAAAAGTTTTATATTTGTACTTTGGAAAATGCTTTGATAAATTATTACATAATATTTCATCAGTTAATAAAAGATATTCTTTAGAAAAAAAATTTTTTAATCTATATAATACTTCATAAATCTTGTTAACGTTTTTAAATGTAGTTTGTTTTTTTATTGGTGTACTGTGCCAAAGATTTAACTTATTTCTAAAGAGTGAAAAATTTTCTGAAGTATCCCTAGAGGAATGATTAAAAATATGCCACCTAGCTTTTAACGAGTAATAGACACCTTTTAGTGAATCTGCTTTATAACATTCAAGTTTTTTTTTTTTTTAATTCATCTAAAATACTCTCACTTTTGGTTAGCCATATACATCGATAATTAATGTCTTTTTGTAGCAATAGAAATAAATATCTTGAATTATCAGCGAATCTAAAACCTCTCCTATCTCCAAAAACTATTATTTTTCTATTTGGAAAAATCATTATAGAAAGAAGTAATAAAAATATTACTTTTAAAAATTTTATCATATATAAATATTTGATATTAAAGATATCATGATAGATCTTAATCAATCAAAATCAACTTTAAAAAATGATTACAGGAAAAATGGATTTGTAATTATTAAAAAGTTTATTAATCCAAAAATTATAAATGAAATTAAAAAAGAATTACTTATAAAAATTAAAAAAAAAAATAAATTTTTTTATTATGAAAAAATATCAAATGAATTAAAGTTGCGTAGGATAGAAAAAATTTCTGATTTTTCTAAAAGATCTAAAAATCTAATTTGCTCAAAAAATATTATAAATATGATTGCTTATCTTGAAAATCAAAAATACTCACTTTTCAAAGATAAATTGAATTTTAAATATCCTGGAGGAAAGGGATACATGCCTCATATAGATGGTCATTTTTTATGGAGGGATAGCAAAGGAACTTATCAAAAAGGATGGAAAAAATATTCAAATAATTTTGTAAATTTAGTTTTACCATTAGAAAAAGCTGATAAGACAAATGGCTGTGTATATTTAGCAAAAAAAAGTGATACAAAAAAATTTGCAATAAACTTTGATCAAATTTCAAATAACTTAATACCGAATAATTCATATATAAAAAAAAAGGATTTAAAAAAGTTTAAATTTTATCCAATTGAACTAAACGTAGGAGACATTTGTTTTTTTAATTGGAAATGTGCACATATGTCTAAAAATAATAATTCTAAAAAATCTCGAATGATTTTTTACTCTACCTATTTTAAGGAAAATAATCAAAAAAATGTAAGAAAAAAATATTATTTTGATAAGCTTTATTCAAAGAATAATAAAGCTCAAAAATCATTACTAGTATAATTATGTTTAATTTTATCTTTTACGATCTTCAGTCTTTTAACAACTTAATAATTAAATATTTTTATGTGTAGTATTCTCGGTCTAATTGATTTTACCCTTGCTGATAAATTTAAAAATCAAAAAATTCTTGATACAAATAGGTTTTTAAAACACAGAGGACCTGATGACGAAGGCTATTATAATGACAATGTTATTTCCTTAGCTTTTAATAGGTTGTCTATAATTGATTTGTTTAGTGGTAATCAACCAATAATAAAGGAGCATATTATTTCAATTTTTAATGGGGAAATTTACAATTTTAAAGAAATAAGAATAGAATTAATTGACCTTGGTCATAAATTTTTAACCAACTCTGACAGTGAAATAATTGCAAGTGCTTTTTTACAATGGGGAATAAGCTGTGTAGATAAATTTAATGGAATGTTTGCAATTGCTATTTATGATAAAAAAAAAGGCAAAGTTTTTTTAATAAGAGATCGTGTTGGAATTAAACCATTGTATTTTTCTCATTTGGGTGAGCAACTAATATTTAGTTCAGAAATTAAAGGCATTACTAATTATCCAAATTTTAAAAAAAAATTAAATTTTAATGCCCTATCTTCTTATTTGATATTTAGATATCCTCATGGGGAAAAAAATATTTTTTATAAGGATGTGCAAAAAGTCAAACCTGGCACATTTTTAGAAATTGATATACAAAAAAAAAAATTCAAAGAAATAACTTATTGGTCAGTTCCAGCAATGGATACATCGAAGATAAAAGATGAAGATTATTATTTACAAAAATTGGATTTTTTACTGCATAAATCATTGAAGCAACAATTGGTTAGTGATGCACCATTGGGTGTGTTTTTATCTGGGGGTCTTGACTCATCAATTTTGTCAGTTTTAGCAGCTAAAAATATATCAGGAAAATTAAAAACTTATTCTGTTGGTTTTAAAGAAAAGAAATATGACGAGTCTCATAAAGCTAGAGCAATTGCAAAATATATAGGATCAGAACATACTGAGGTTTTTGTAGAAAAAAAGGACTTCCTGGATAATATTGAAAAAATTATAGATGTAAAAGATGTCCCACTATCTATTCCACATGAATATCCCTTATATCTACTGTGCAAAAAGATGAAGGAAGATGTTAAAGTAGTTATAAGTGGTGAGGGTGCAGATGAATTTTTTGGTGGCTATTCAAGAGTTCAAAATTCACCTGTTGATTTTATTAAAGCAAATTTTTTGGGTAAGATGTCGCAAAGCCATTTCTTAAAAAATATTTTTTCTATAGATAAAAATTTTGATTTTAAAAAAAAAGAATTTGTTGATTATTTCTTTCATTTATACAATTGGTTTACAATTGAAGAAACAAATTTTCTTTTAAGTGAAAGTAGTAAGGCTCAAATTGATTTACCAAAAGTTAAAGAGCCTTGGACAGACATTATTAAAAATCATAATAAATCTAATTACTATGATCAGGTATTATTAATGTTTCAAACAAATCATCTACAATGTTTGTTAGATAGGCTAGACACTATGACAATGGCTAATTCAATAGAAGCACGAGTGCCTTTTCTCGACCATGAGCTCATAGAGTTTATAAATACTGTTCCATATTCTTTTAAAGTAAGATGGAACTCTAAATTTTCAAAATTTAAATCACTTTTTTCAAATAATTTTGCATACTCAGAAAAGTATGACACCAATAAATATTTATTAAGAAAAATTGGAAAAAAATATTTACCCAATTCAATAGCAAAAGAAAAAAAATTAGGATTTCCTTTGCCAATGAATGAATGGATGCAAGACAAAAAAATTAAAGATATTCTTCTAGATAAAAAATCGTTAGATAGAAATATTTTTAACAAAAAAAATTTAGAAAAATTTTTGAGTAAAAATAACTCAGAAAACGACCAATATGATTTTAATGGAAAAAAAATTTGGATGATGTTAAATATTGAGCTTTGGATGAGAAAGAATATAGATTAGCATTAGATGAAAGCAATAATATTAGCAGCAGGTAAGGGTATGAGATTGAGAAAATATCATAACCCACCTAAAGGACTTCTAGAATTTGGTAGTAAAAAAATTTCTATTTTAGAGAGACTTATTTTAATTTTAGAAAAAAAAAAATTTAAGAAAATTATAATAATAACCGGTTATAAAGATAAATTAATTAAAAGAAAAATTGGTAATAAAGCTAAATATATCTATTCACCTCTATATAAAAGAAGTAACAATTTGCAGAGTCTTTTATCTGCAAAAAAAGAACTGAAAGAAAGTTTTTTTTGTTTTTTTGCTGATTTAATTTTTGATGAAAAAATTTTAGATAAATTAATTAAAAAAAAAGGTGACAGTTGTTTAGCAGTTGATAGTGGTAAAGTTTTAAGCGGCACTATGCGTTTTCAAAAAAAAAATAATAAAATATTAGATGTTGGCAGCCACATACCTGTTAAAAAAGGTGATGGAAACTTTATAGGTATATCAAAATTTTCAAAGAAGGGTGCAATAACACTTAAGCAATATTTGCTTAAAGAAAAAGATAATAATAAAGACTATTATACTTATGTTATTAAAAAAATAGTTAAAGACCAAAAAATTGTTAATTATTTAGATTGTAAAAAACATTTTTGGAAAGAGATTGATACATATAAAGATCTTTGTGATATGAAAGATATTATTAATAAAAAAAAATTTAAATATTAAAACCCTTTATGAAAAAAAAAGTTTATGTGTGTTTATCAGCAGATATCTTACATTCTGGACACATAAATATATTAGAAAAATCATCTAAGCTAGGTACTGTTATAGTTGGATTAATGACAGATGAAGCAATAAGCCAATATAAAAAAATCCCTTTTTTAAATTACTATCAGAGAGAAGTGGTATTAAAAAATCTCAATATGGTTGAAAAAGTAATACCACAGCACACAATGGACTATAGGCCCAATCTAAGAAAAATAAAACCTCATTATGTGGTTCATGGAGATGATTGGAAAAAGGGAATTTTAAAACAAACCAGGTCTCAAGTAATTGGAGAAATTAAAAAATGGTCAGGTAAATTAATTGAAATTCCGTATACTAAAAATGTTTCTTCATCAAATCTCAAAGAAAGCTTCTTTAGTAAAAATTTTTTATCATTTAATTTGAGTAGAACCTCTTTACTAAAAAGAATGATAGAGGCAAAAAAATTTGTAAAGATATTAGAGGCCCACTCGCCTTTAGCAGGTTTGATAATTGAAAATACTAAAATTAAGAAAAAAAATAATGATATAGATTATGATGGAATGTGGTCATCAAGTTTAACTGAGTCATTATTGCGTGGCAAGCCAGATAATCAATCAGTGGAATTATCAACTAGAATTAATGCAATTAATGAAGTTTTAGAAATTACAACAAAACCAATGATTTTTGATGCTGATAATGGTGGTAGAGTTGAACATCTCCCTTTCACAATTAAGTCTTTAGAAAGACAAGGGGTTTCAGCTATAATAATTGAAGATAAAGTTGGGCTTAAAAAAAATTCACTATTCAAAGACCAAAAAAATGCAAAACAAGACAGTATTAAAAATTTTTGCAGAAAAATAGAAGTCGCAACTAAGTCCAAAAAAACAGATGATTTTTTAGTTATTGCAAGAATTGAAAGCTTTATTTTGGGTAAGGGAATTCAAGATGCTTTAAAAAGAGCCAAAGCATATTCTAGAGCTGGTGCTGATGGAATATTAATTCATAGCAAAATTGATAACCCAAAAGAAATTTTTAAATTTTCTAAAATTTTTAGAAAAAGTAAGGATTATAAATTTTTAGTTGCCGTACCTTCAAGTTATTCAAAAACACACGAAAAAGAACTTATTAAAAATGGTTTTGATGTGGTAATTTATGCTAACCATATGTTGCGTGCATCATATCACGCAATGAATCAAGTTGCAGAGTCAATATTAAAAAATGGCAGATCATCAAATATTGAAAAAAAAATATCTTCCGTAAAAGATTTACTCAAATATTCTTTATAAAAATATGATAAATACTAAAAAATTTACTGACCTTTTATACAATAAAGGAATTAAATTTTATACAGGGGTTCCAGACAGCTGTATGAATGAATTCTGTAATGAATTAAATTATAGAAAAAATATAGAAAATATTACAGCTGCAAATGAAGGTAGCGCAGTGTCCCTTGGTATTGGCTACCATTTAGCTACGAAAAAAATACCTTGCATATATCTTCAAAATTCTGGAATGGGAAATGCAACAGATCCATTAACTAATCTTTCAAATTCAGAGGTTTATAAAATACCACTGTTACTTATGATTGGATGGAGAGGTGCTCCAGGAATTAAAGATGAAGCCCAACACAATATTCAAGGCAGAACAATAGTTAAAATTTTAAAACTTTATAAAATTCAATACATAATACTTAAAAATAACTCAGATTTAAAAAAGGTTTCTAATCTTATTAAAATTGCCAAAACTAAATCACTTCATGTAGCCTTACTTGTTAAACCAAAAATTTTTACCAAATCTCAAAATACTAAAATTAAAAAAGATACCAAAAAAACAAATATTGTTAGAAAAAATGTTATTTTATCACTTTTAAATAATATAAATAATAAAGCAAAAATAATTTCTTCTGTTGGTTTTAATTCAAGGGAGCTTTATCAGTTACGATTAGAGAAAAATTACAAAAACGGTAAAGATTTTTTGTTAATAGGTGGAATGGGACATACAGCAATGGTTTCTCTGGGAATAAGCAAGTTTACCAAGGAAAACACAGTTTGTATCGATGGAGATGGCTCATTTATAATGCATCTTGGCTCATTAAGTCTTATAGGCAATCAAAAAATAAAAAATTTTAAATATATATTGGTTGATAATGAGTCTCATGAATCTATAGGTGGGCAACCAATTAAATTTAAAAATTTTGATATCAAAAAAATATCTCAAGCAATGGGTTTTAAAAAATTTTACTTTACTGATAAAATTAATAAATTAGATTTGTTAATGAAAAAATTTATAAAATCAACAGGTCCATCTTTTTTTCATATAAAGGTAAATTCAGGTACACTCAAAAATCTGGTAAGGCCTAAAAAATTTCTAGAGATAAAAAAAAAATTTATTAGTTAATTAATTATTTAAAATAAAAAGTTATATGAAAAAAATTTTTATTACAGGTGGCTCAGGTTTTATAGGAATTAATACAGCATTATTTTTTATAAAAAAAAAATATAAAGTAAAAATATTTGATAATTTAAGCAGAAAAGGATCTAGAGCTAATTTAAAATATCTTGATAATAAAATTATTTTTGAAAGAGGTAATATAGAAAATTTTGAAAAACTGAAAAAAAGTATAAAAAAGTTTAAACCTAGTTTAATAATAAATTGTGCAGGTCAAGTTGCAGTAACCACCTCTATAGTTAATCCTAGGTTAGATTTTAATTCAAATGCTCTTGGAACTTTCAATATATTAGAAGTTGTTAGAAACTTAAATTATAAGTGCAGAATAATTCACTTATCTACAAATAAAGTTTACGGTGATTTATCAGAAAATAAAATTATAGAGAAAAAATTAAATTATAGTTTTGTTCGATCGAAAAAAGGCATAGACGAAAAACAAAACTTAGATTTTAAATCACCTTATGGATGCTCTAAAGGAGCTTCAGATCAATATGTATTAGATTATCATAAAAGCTTTAATGTTGATGGAATAGTATTACGACAGAGCTGTATTTATGGAAATAATCAATTTGGAATAGAAGATCAGGGCTGGATAGCATGGATGACTTTATGTGTAATATTTAAAAAACGTATTAATATATTTGGAAATGGCAAACAAGTACGTGATATTCTTCATGTTAAAGATTTAGTTAATTTATTTTATTTAATATCAAAAAAAAAAACTCTTAAATCAAGAGTGTATAATGTAGGTGGAGGAATTAATAACTCTCTTAGTATTTTAGAATTAATAAATTACTTAAAGAAAATTCATAAAAAAAATATATCTGTTAAGTATTTCAAAGAAAGGATTGGTGATCAGAAAATTTATATAAGTAATATTAATAAAGCTAAAAAAGAATTAAACTGGAAGCCTCACATTTCAAAAATTCAAGGCATTAAACTTATTTATGATTGGATTAAAAAAAATAAAAAAGAATTTTCTAAAGCTCTCATAATTTAATGAAACCAAGCTTAGCTTTTATTGACCACCATGCTCATAAAAATACTAAAAGTGGAGATTTTTTAAAAAAAATTTTTGCTAATAAATACAAAGTCAAACATTTTTATATTTCGAATAATCTAAATTTTGACTCTGAAATTATTAAATATGATAATTTTTTCTGTTTTCAAATTCTTCCTCCATTATCTTTGCTTAAGAAAATTAGATCTAAAAATATTATGTGGGCTCCTATGTATGATAGCAATCATTACCCATACAAATTTGGTAAAACAATTTGGGATATAGCGGAATATTTCAATATAAAGGTTTTATTTTTTTCAAAAAAACTAATGAAAATATCTAACAATAATTCTTTTCCTAACTTATTTTTAAAATATTTTAAAAAAAATGAAAAAATTAAATTCAAAAAGAAAAAAAAAATTGATATTTTTTCATGGTATCGTGGTGATCAAATATCTGATGATTTTATTAAACTCCTAAATCCAGATGATATCAATAAAATATATTGTGTTGGCTTAACTACTAAAAAAATAGAAAGATTAAAAAAAATAACAAATAAAATAATAAATATTAAATCTGATTTTATTAAAAAGAAAAAATTTTTATCTTTAATGAAAAAAACTGATGTATTTATTTGTCCAAGATTAAAAGAGGGCATCGGCATAAGCCATGTTGAAGCAATATCGTATGGTAAATATTTAATTGCTCACAATGATTCTACTATGAATGAATATATTAATAATAAAAAAATTGGTTATTTATTAAAAAAAGATAAAGGTATTATTAGAATTAACGATATTTTTAAATATCAAAATTATCGAAATCAATATGCCAAAAAAGGATTTATTAAATACTCACATCAAAAAGAAAAAATATTAACTCTGTTTAAAAAAAAAACAGATTTTAATTATTCCTTTTGTAAAGAAATGATCTTAAATATTAAACATATTGTGCTTTGTATTAACTGGAAAATTAAATATGCTCTTAGAATACAAAATAAATAATTATTTACTTAGTATATTTTAAATAGTTTTTTGAGTGGTAGATATTTAAAAAATCATTTTTTGAATAATAAAAAGAATTTATTGTACTCAAAATTCTTTTAGTATGTTTTTTTTCAAAATAAGGACTCCATTTTGAATACATCTGACTTGTAAATTGATTATTGTATCCAATTTTTTTGATAAATTTACTATAATTTGGCAAAATCCAATTAACATCATGATGCAAATGTCTGGCATAATAATATTGGTAAATTTCATTTTTATCAATTTTTAATCTTATTTTTCCAAAATTTAAAATTTTATTTTTATAATCCTCAACTGATTTTGGATGAATATTAAAATTAAAATCGCAAAAAAGATTATTTTTACAAGCTGTAATAACTAATTTGTTCATAAGAGCATACTCCATTGCAACACTACCATATACCGTCAAAACTAAATCAATGCCCTCTTTCACTATTCTTTTATGACTATATTCATTTGGTAATATTTTAATTTTATTATATTTGCCAATTATTCGCTTCATTGTATTAAAAGAAATAGACTGATGAAATTTAAATTTTTTATCATAGTAAGGGTGTGTTTTAATATACCAGTCATAATTTGTTTTTTCAGAGAGTTTTCCTAAAAACTCAAGCCACTCACTAAAATCAACAAATAAGTTATTTCTATTTAAATGTACTGCATCAAAAAAATCATGGGTACAAATTAATACTTTTTTCTTTTTATTTTTAGTAATAAATCTTTTGTGTACATTTTTTTTAGTAAATGATGATTTTAAAACATATGGTAAATCTCCACCAATTAGTTTTCCTTTGTAAACTCTTTTTTGTAAAATATTTTTTGCTAATTTTATTCCATTTGTTAATATTTTTTTATCAGTTTCGTTTACAATTTTTTTAAGTCTTAAAGTTTTACCATCAAAAGCAAAAGTACTATTTCTTTTACTGGCTCGAAAAATTCTCATTAAAGTGACATTAAAACATTTTATATTGTATTTTAGAGCAACTCTTATTACTAAAGCATATGAATAAACAAAGTGTCCTGTAATGACTGCTTTTACTTTATTTTTTTTAAAATAATTGTTCCAATAATAGTAAAGGATTAAAAAATCTTTTAAAATCTTAAAAAATTTTTCATCTAAATATAAAGTGGGTTCATGAAACTTTTTAAGATATGTGTCATAAATTATATCTCCAATTAATACTCCATCTAATTGGATTGCTAAAACATCTTTTTTATTTTTAATTTCTTTTTTTAATTTTTTAAATTTTATTTCAGCTAGATTAAGCTCATATTTTTTAATATCAGGTCTAAAGATTTTATCTGCACCTATGGATTTATATACTCCAAAGTTTTTAATTGAAAATAAGTTTCCCAAGATCCATTTTAACCTGTTTAAAAAACTAAAATCGAGGTCACTTAATAAAATTGAATAATTAAAAAAGCCTAATAATTGGCATTGATATTTATTTTTTAGATAGTTTGCTAAATAAGATGCGCTAATGTGAAAATTTTGGAAACCATTAAATTCAATTAACACTTGTTCTTTTCCTTTAAAAAACTTTTGAGTATCAAGAGCTTCTTTAATTTCATTTTTAAATTTATTTATTACATTATGGGATTGTAAAAATTTAAATAAGTTAATTTTATTTAGCATTTGTTTTGTAGCTTATAAACGAATTCAGCAAATTTAAAATCTTCTAGTGTGTCTATGTCAATACCTTCCTCTTTGTTAAGGTGGTAGTGAGTTATTTTTTTTTTCTTTTTATAATAAGTCGAAAGTTTATAAATTACAAAATTACCACTTTCATGAATTAAGCTTTCTAAATCTTGAGATCTTTTATTTATAAATTTTGGCCATTTATATTCAATATGATCATTTTTATTGATTTTAAAAGCTCTTAAAGGGTTACTTGAAAAATTTGTTGTGGATATTAATATATCTGCATTCATCTTTTCAATTTTTTTTTTAGCATTTATTAATGAGCTTTTTTTTAAAAGTGGCGATGTAGCAAATAATAATACTAAATAGTCATATTTATTTAAGTATTTTTTTACTTCATCATTTACAACAACTTTAAGGCTTGCCTGACTATCTGATAATTTTTTTAATCTAAGAGTCGTAACTTCTGCTCCATATTTCTTTGATAAATCTTTAATTTTTTGTGAATCTGTAGATATATAAACATTCTTAATAAATGAGCATTTTTTAGCCAATTCAATTGAATATGAAATAATTGGCTTATTATTAAATTTTTTTATATTTTTATTTTTTATTCTCTTACTTTTTTCTCTTGCAGGAATTACGCACACATATTTTTGATTCATTGCTTTAATTTATTTTTAAAATATCGATTAAAATTTTTTTTAAATGTGAGTTTTTTTTTATATTAAATGGTGATTTTTTTTTTAGCAATGCTTCATAATAATATGGCTCAATCCCAATTGCAGGTCTAAGAATCTGCAAATTATCTTTACTAAATTTATCACCTTTTTTTATATTACTGCTTGTATAAATTGATCTTCTGAATTTTTTATTTTTAAATTCAACCTTCGGTCTAAAAAAAAAATTTTTTCCCATTAAATTATGTGTTCGTACCATATCATTCTTGAAAATTTTAATTTCGCTATCTTTTAATGAAAACTTATAATCGAGTGATTTTTTCTCTTCTCTTAATGCAATATGTTTTTCTATGATTGTGGCACCAGATGCCACTGCTGCTTTCACAATTTCATTATCATTTGAGTGATCAGATAAACCCACTCTGCACTTAAATTTTTTTTTTAGAAAATTGATATTATTTAAATTAAAATCTTTATTTTTTGCTGGATAATTACTTACGCAGTATAATATAATTATTTCGCCAGCTCCATTTCTTTCTGCAGCATTAAATGCTGTTTCTATCTCACGAAGATTTGCCATTCCCGTAGAAAGAATTATAGGTTTTCTTGTTTTTGCAATTTTTTTTATTAAAGGAATATGGGTTAGTTCAAATGATGCAACCTTATAAATTGGACATTTAAGAGTTTCTAAAAAATCTACATCCGATTCATGAAATGGAGAGCTAAAACATGCAATTCTATTTTTTTTTGAATAATCAAAAATTTTTTTGTGCCAACTGTGAGGTGTTTGTCCTTTTTTATACAAGTCAAATAAGCTTTTATTTTTCCATAAACCTTCTCTAACAACAAAACCATTTTTGTGAGTCTTAAGCGTCATATTCTCAGGTTTAAAAGTTTGAAGTTTTACTAGGTCGGCACCATATTTCTTAGCTTGACTAACTAATTTAAGAGCATTTTTTAATTTTCCATTGTGGTTGGCTGATATTTCTGCAATTAACAATAGATCCTTTTTTAAAATTTGCATTTTTATATAAATATACTATTTTTATGTACTATACATAAAATTAATTTATTCTTTATATAAGTGTTATCTTCAAAACAAAGAAAAAAAGCTTTAAACTCAATTATTAATAATGGTTATTTTATTTTTAGATCTAAATTTAAAAACAAATATATTGATACTTTAAATAATAAATTAATAAAACTTAAGTCATTAAAACAATCTAGTTTTTATAAAGCACAGAGCACTGATTCAAAAATTATTTTCAATCTTCAATCTAAAGATAAAATTTTTTTAGATTTATTAGATAATAAGGATATTACTTCGATTAATTCAACTCTATTAAATGACAACAACTATAAAAACCTAAAAAAGAACCTGCCTAATTATATTATTAGTCAATTTGTTGCTAGATCTAGTGGAAACACTAAATGTGAAGTACATATGGATGATAAGGTCCCGTCAACATCAAAGATCGTTAATTATTTACAATGGGCCATTCCAATGGTTGATCTAAATAAACAAAATGGATGTACTCAAATACTAGAAAAATCTCACAGAAAAGGTTTAGAGAAACCTTCCCAATTCACAAGAGACTTTAAAAATCTCAATTTAAAAAAAGGTGATATTGCTGTGTGGGATGGCAGAATATGGCATGCAGCCCTACCAAACAAAACTGACAAGGATAGATGGGTAATTATTTTAACTTTTGCTAGATGGTTTTTTAAACCTCATTACGATATTGCAAGAAATTTTCCTAGAAATTTTTATAAATTTTTAAATGCTAATAAAAAAATAATTTTAGGATTTGCCTCTATAGCCAAATCTAGTGAAAAAATTAGCACCTATCAAAGAGGTGATTTAAGATCAGCTGATAAATTTATTAAAAAAAAAATATTCTGATTATTTAAGTAGTTTTTTTGCAAGAATATTTATTTTTTTATCATCTAAATATATATTCCCCAAAACCTTTGCAGTATTTTTTGGTGAATATTTAAAAGCAATTTTTAAAATTTGCATCCAACTAGAATTATTTTTTTCTCTAATTTTTTGTATTTTGTTAATTATCTTATTATAGTTTTTTTTATCTTTTATCATGAATTAAGTATCTAGCAGGTGTGCCTCCAATTATCATATTCTTAATTTTAAAATTAGAACTAATTATACTATTTGGCATTACTCTGATTCCCTCATTTATATATGATTTTTCATTAATTATAACGTTAGGTTGAACCGAACAAGTATTCATAATTCTACTATTAGCACCTACGGATACATTTTTACCTAAAAATACATTTTCAGCAATATTACACTTTGGTGCAATTGAGACACTTGGCATTATATTACTAAAATTACCAATTTTAGTTCCACTAAAAATTGTACACCCATTGTAGATACAAACACCTACTCCTATTTTAACATTTTTTCCTATAACAGATGATGGGTGTATTAAATTAATCATTTTTTTTTTAAAAGAACTAAATTTTTTGATAATTTTTAACCTTTGAAATCTATTACGAAATGAAAAAATATTTATAAAAAAATAATAATTCTTATATTTTTGTAAATTATCTATTTTACCCAAAACGTTAATACCATTAATTTTTTTTTTTCTTAAGATTTTGTCGTCATCAAGTATTCCAATAACTTTAATTTTTGTTTTATTTAATAAATTTATATTAGCTATTAAATCAATTATTTCTACGCATGATAACCCTCCACCCACTAAAATTATTTTTTGAGATTTATTCATTTGAATTTTTTAGAATATGCTTTATATGTTAAAATTAATACTATATTTATACTGATACAATTAATGAATAAAGGAATTTTTTATATACCCTGTTATCCTAAAAAAACTGAACTACATCAAATTGTTGAAGAAATAAAAAAGTCAGTAATATTTTGTGATAAAAATAATTTTAAAGATTCTTATTTTGGAGAGCATTTAGCTGATAAATATGAAAAAATTACATCAAGTTTAGGTATTATATCCGCAGTATCTACTTTAACAAAAAAAATAAATTTAGCCTCACTAACAACGAATTTAACCTTTTACCACCCATCTGTGTTAGCAGCACATCTGTCTTTAATTGATAACTTGAGTAAAGGAAGATTTGTTTTGGGGATTGGGTCTGGATCAAATATATCTGACGTAGAATCCTTAGAGTTATTAGGTAAAGATAATCGCCGTAAAATGTACGAAATACTATCACTCACAAAAAAATTATTAAAATCAAAAAATTTAGTAAATCTAAAATCAAAAAGCTTTAATATTTCAACTCAAAAAAAAGGTAATAAATCTTTAGGCCTTGGATTTTACAACCCCTTATATAAAGATAGAAAAAATTTAGAGATTGTATTACCAGCGCTCAATCCTGATTCTAACAATGTTAAAACTGCAGCTAGAAATTTATGGTCAATAGTTATATCTAATTTTTGTAGTGATGATGTTGTAAAAAATCATATTGATAGCTACTTGCATCACTCTCCCTTAAAAAAAGTGGATGCTTTGAATAAAATCAAACTAGCTAGGTTTATTTTTGTATCAAACAATAAAGCAAAAATGGGTAATCTTTTTGAAAAAAACTCTCCCTACATGGGTGTGCTGAAAACACTACATACAAAATTAAAATATTATAACAGATTGGACTGTTTTGGAAATTTGAAAGATCTAAAGACAAGATCAATAGCTGAAAAACTATTTATTTATGGTGATAAAAAACAAATTTCAATAAAAATAAAATCATTAATTCGTGAATATGGCAAAATAGGATCTTTGGTTTATACTCATGTACCAAATACTGGAAATAAATATTTTGACCAGTCCTTGAAATTGTTTTCTCAGTGTAAATGATTGACACTGAAATATATATAAAGCCAGAAGTTTCAAAAGAAGTACTTAATTTAATACTAGATAATAAAAACATTGACTACAAAAAATTTGGTCTTATTAAATATAGAAATATAATAGAGAAAATTGTAAAAAAGTTTAGATCTCAAAATTTAAAAAAGAAAAAATTAATAAGAAATCATTTTTTTTGGGAAATTGTTATTAGTATATATCAAGATCACTTGAATATAAACATAATAAAAAAGAATTCAGAAGAAAAAAGGTATAATGTTAACTTTCAAGAAATCTCAAAATCACTAGGCTACAATCCTTCCCTATTAAGTTTAATAATTTTTGAAAATAAAATAAAAAAAATTTTACAAACCAATAACTTTTTTAAAGAGCTAGAGTTAGAAATTAATCTTGAAAATATCGGTATTAAACAAAAATTAAATATTTTGGATTCTTTAACTAAAAAAAATTTAAATATATTCACTCCACTTTGTCCAGACTACGAGCATGTTAAACTTACAGAAAATTTATATAAATATACATTTAACAAACTTGGTGAAGGGTTTGGATTAATTGGAAAAAAATACTTAAATATTCATAAGAAGCTTAATAACTTGCTTAAAAAACATAAGATAAAGTATAAAAATCATATTTATTATGGAGATTTTGAAGGATTTGCTATCGATAATTGTAAAAAATTAAAAGAGACAGAAGAATCATTTATAAAAAAAGTGGAAAAGAGTTCTTTAAAAATTAATTCTAAATGCAACCCCTCTTCGGGAGGTCTAATAGTAAGAGACTTAACCTCTAAAACAAAATGGTTAAAAAGATGTGAAATAAATAAAAAAAAAATTAAAGATCTATACTCCAAAGATAAATTTTTTAAACGAAGTGTACTTGAAATTTGCGATTCTAGAAAAAATCTATATTCGTCATGGTTTTCAAACAAAAACGAGGATGACTATTTAGAAATAGTTTTTAGTCAAGGAGCTGAATATACTACAATATCTGATCTTGTAAAAAAAAAATTTAAAAATCCTTTTTTTTTATGTTTAGATCATTCAAAAATGCAAATTTTTTATAATATTAACAATTCTGTTCCTGTGGTATATAGTAGACCACATTATCTATAAAATATGAATCCTTCACTAGAAATTTTAAAAAAAAGTTATTCCACTAAAGGAACTGTTTATATCGATAAAGAAGATTTTATATTTGATGAAATAGAAATGTCTAAAATTGTTGAATATTGTAATAGTGTTGAAAAAGAATTTATTACAGTTGGGGATGCAGATGAATTAAATCATGTTCATGTTGGAAGATTTATGACAGACGTAAAAAAACCTGAAATTGTAAAAAATGATTTTTCCAATCCTTTGTTAAGAATATTAGGTTCTAAAAAAGTTTTATCTTTAATTAAATCTATCATAAATACTGAAGATGATATTCATCTGAGAAGAGTTCAGTATAATGAAATTACCGAAAACTGTTTTGTTGGATATCATCTGGATACAGATAGTAATCCTGATTACCTAGCAGCATGTGTAATTCAATTAGGACATAGTTTTGAGGGTGGGTTGTACAGAGTATACAATAAAGTTAATAAAAATTTATTTAATGATTTTAAGTCAGATTTTGGGAGTCTAATTATTAGTGATTGCAATTTTCCTCACGAAGTTACTAGAGTAACTAAGGGTAAGCGTGGATCTTTAGTATTTTTTGTATCGAAAAATAGTGGATTGAATAAAAAGAATATCTAAAATTATGGATTTTTCAAAGCTAAATGGATTTATTTATTTTAATAAAAAATTTGTTAGTTCTAAAAAAGCTAATATTCATGTTTTAAATCACTCTTTACATTTCGCAACATCAGTGTTCGAGGGAATTGCCGTGTATGAAGGTAAACCTTTTTTATCAATTGATCATTTTAAAAGATTAAATAATTCATGTAAACTTCTTAAATTAAAATTTTATAAAAATTATAAAGATTTAAATTTAATTTCTGAGAAACTAATAAAAAAAAATAAAATTAAAAATGGCTATATAAGGCCAATTGTTTTTAGATCAGCAAACTCAATGTCTCCTGATATAATAAATTGTAAAACAGAATTTGCTATGGCGGCATGGGAATGGGGGAAACTGTTCAAAAAAAAAAGCATTTCACTTGATGTTTCAAGATGGCCAAAGTTAAGTTACAAGGAATTTCCTATACAAGCTAAATCGTCTGGTTCATATCAAGCCTCAGTTATTAGCAAAGCCGAATTATCAAAAAAATTATTTGATGATTGTGTAATGCTTGATTTAAAAAAAAATGTAGCCGAAACTACTGCATGTAATATTTTTTGGATAAAAAATAATACGATTTACACACCAAAAACACATTCAATATTAAATGGAATCACTAGACAAGCAGTAATTAAAATTGCAAAAAAAAATAAGATTAGGATACAAACTGGTGATTTTAAACTAAATAAATTATTATTAGCTGACACTGTTTTTTTAACAGGAACAGCAGCAGAAATTCAATTGGTTGGAAAGATAAAAAGTAAGAAATTTAATGTAAAAAATACAATATTAAATAAAATTATTTTTGATTTTCAAGAAAATATTAAAAAACAAATTACATCTCTTAAAAAAATTTCTAAATCATAATTTTATTTCTGTCTATTTTTCCACTTCTATTTAATGGAAAGGTTTTATAAACTTTAAAACGTTGCGGTACCATGTAGTTAGGAACTTTATTGGAAAGTTTTTTTATAAGTTCAATTTTTTTTAAATTATACCTTGACTTTATAACACAACACAAAATTTTTTTATTATTGATTGATTTTAAATAAACCAATGCATCATCAATATTTTTAAATCCTCTAAGATTCTTTTCAACATCACCCAAATCTATCCTATAACCTTGTATCTTAACCACGCTATCAACGCGTCCTTTTATAAAATATTTTTTTTTATAAATTTCAACTTGATCTTTAGTTCTATACCAAAAATTTTTTTTATCTTTAAAGAAAATATCTTTATCATCTTTTGAGTTTAGATAACCAGGGGATAATACTGGGCCTGAAACAACTAACTCATTATTTAATATTTTGACTTTAATGTTTTGAAGAGGAATTCCTACTGGCATCATTTCGAATTTAGAAAAGTTTTTTAAATCTTGAGGACTGCACTTATGAAAAAATATCCATGGAGAAACTTCAGTGCTCCCATAAAAATTATAGAGTTTTTTTGGTTTTATTTTAGCGTAAATGTATTTTGCTAACGAAAGTTTGAAAGGCTCACCACACATAATCAGTATTTCAATTTTTTTTATAGGTGTTTTTAAAGTATGAAATTCTTTAATTCTGTCCATTGTTGATGGAACTGTAATTAGTACATTAATATTGTTTTTTTTGAGATGAGGTAAAGGGTTTAGAGTTTCATAAAGATTTCTCGTAGGTGAAATAGTAGAACCCAAGAAAAGACAGGGGAAAATAATAACAAGTGAAATAACAAAGGAGGGATCATGATAATCACCAAAAATTAATTTTTTTTTATTCTTATATAGAATTTTATTTTTAGATTTAAAACAACTAATAAAGCTATTATAAGTTATGCAAACCCCTTTGGGATTTCCTGAAGAACCAGATGTAAAATAAATCATTGACAAATCATTAAAGTTAAATCTAGGTCTTTTAATTAATTTTTTCTCTTCTTTTTGCTTATAAATTTCAGCATATGATATAATCTTTATTTTAGAAAAATTTAGGTATTTCTTGATTTTTTTATCTCTTAGTATTTTTGATTTATTTTCCACCAAGATAATATCTATTTTGGATAGCTTTAAAATTTTTATAATCCTGTCTACTGGGTGTGATAAGCTTAATGGTACCCAAATATTGTTAGTTAAAAAAATACTAACTATTGAAGCGTACATTTCAAATGATTTATCTGAAAAAGTAGCAATTCTTAACCTATTACTTTTTATTAGAAAGTTAAATTTTAAATAATAGTTTTTTAAATCTTTATAAGATTTTTCATCATCATAATATTTATAAAAAATTTTATTGGAATAAAGATTTTTATGACATTTGTTTACAAAATTTAAATTATACAATTTAATTTTTTGCTTTTAACTTTCTGGCTAAATTTCTCACAGTAAATAAAAATTTTTTTTCTTTTGCAAGGTTTAATCTAATTTTAAACTTATTCTCAATATCTGACATAATATTCATCAAGTCTAAAGAGTCTATGATGCCTTTTTCATATAGATCATCATTTATCAAAAAATTAACTTTTTTATATTTCTTAATAATTTTTATTACTTTATTTTCAATTTCTGTATTTTTCACATTAATTTTTTTATTAATTTTTCATAATATAAATTAATTAATATCATTATCCTAAAAATTTTTTTCAGTGCATAAATCAAGCCAATTGAGCTATTAGTACTGGTCAGCTACACGCATTACTGCGCTT
>MDTF01012555.1_pt1 | contig 19205 bp, 19 predicted proteins | sample 811191 | NCBI WGS metagenome assembly MDTF01 (sample SAMN05326649, study PRJNA326480) | marine metagenome | isolation source: seawater | place: Southern Ocean | collected 2011 | reverse complement strand
GAAGCCGCTGCTATTAGGCGCGAAATTGGAGATAATGTAAGCATCAGCGTATTTTCTGGCCATATGCGAGGCGATACTGAAATGATCAATGATCTACATTTAATTCCTATGCTAAACTCCTTCAACCAACTCACCCGCCATCTCGAGTCACTTCCAGGCCACCCCTTTGGTATTCAACTCGACACGGGCATGAACCGACTTGGTATGGAGCCCTCAGAGTGGGAAGCCGTACGCGAAACTGTTGTAGCTTTAAAACCTAGTTTGGTGATGAGCCATCTAGCGTGTGCTGAGGACGCAACCCACCCTATGAATCGCCAGCAGCTAGAATTATTTCGAACCATGACCGACGGGTTGAACGTAAAACGATCATTGTCGGCAACAGGCGGTATATTTTTGGGTCCTGAATATCATTTTGATATGACAAGACCGGGTATTGGCCTTTACGGTGGTGCTCCGTTCTCTGATGCTAATTACGTTGTACATCTTTCACTACCAGTCATTCAAATCCGCGATGTTGCCCCAGGTGAAACTGTGGGCTACGGTAATAGCTGGACAGCACAAGTGCAGTCACGCATTGCAACAGTGGCTGCAGGCTATGCGGATGGGTTGGTTCGCGCGATGTCAAACAAGGGCCAACTTTGGGATGCCCAAACGCCCTGCCCAATTGCTGGCCGCGTTTCTATGGATCTGATCGGTGTTGACGTGACAGATTTGGACCACGATCCACAAACATTAGATATTCTGAGCCCTTCTCAAACTATAGACGACCTTGCGAGAATTTCTGGAACTATTGGCTACGAAATTCTCACATCTCTTGGCACTCGTTACGCACGCCACTACACAAGCCAATGACCGAGCTAGCAGCATCTGCCATCCGCACCCTGGGCCGGCTTGTTATAAACTCATTGGCATCCTTGGGTCGGGTAGTCCTATTTGCCATCAACACTATATCCCACATCGTTCGCCCACCCTTTTATCCGCGTGAGTTTTTATCAGCGCTAATCAACGTAGGCTATTTATCACTACCAGTTATAGGACTTACAGCCATTTTTACTGGAGCGGCTTTGGCCCTACAAATTTACTCGGGTGGATCACGCTTCAACGCACCAGAAGTTGTGCCACAAATCGTAGCGATTGGCATGGTGCGCGAATTGGGGCCCGTGTTGGTTGGGCTCATGATTGCAGCCCGGGTCACAAGCTCAATCGCTGCGGAATTGGCCACGATGAAAGTCACAGAACAGATCGACGCACTGGTAACACTTTCCACTGCACCCTTGAAATATTTGGTGTTACCAAGGGTTTTTGCTGGTATATTAGCTGGGCCGATATTAGTCGGTGTGGCTGATAGCATTGGGATTTTTGGAGGCTTTATCGTGGCCACACAGTCATTAGGCTTCAATCCAGCAACGTATATCATGAACACAGTAAACTTTTTGAACGGAGCAGATTTAATATCTTCCCTAGCCAAAGGGGCTGCCTTTGGCTTCATTGCTACTTTGATGGGCTGCTATTTTGGCCTTAACTCAGGTCGCGGTGCTCAGGGCGTGGGGGCAGCAACCAAATCTTCAGTACAAGCCGCCGCCATTTTGATATTGGCTGCTAACTTTTTGCTTACAGCGGTGTTTTTTACAGCATGATAAAATTTGATAACGTAGATAAATCTTTTGGCTCCAATCACGTTCTGCGCGGCGTAAGCCTTACGGTTGAGCGCGGCCAAAGTATGGTGATTATTGGTGGATCAGGAACTGGTAAATCTGTACTCATAAAAACAGTTCTTGGCCTGGTTACCCCAGACACTGGTCAAATATTTGTTGATGGCCACGATGTGACAAAGGCGAAACATGACGACTTTCTGAACCGTTTTGGAATGTTGTTTCAAGGTGGAGCCTTGTTTGATTCCATGCCTGTTTGGCAGAATGTGGCGTTTAGACTGCAACGCGGCCACCTCAAACGTCCCAAGGAGGAAGCGCGCGCAATAGCGATTGAAAAATTGCGACGAGTAGGCTTAGGCACGGATGTAGCAGATCGTCTTCCCGCGGAGTTATCGGGCGGAATGCAAAAGCGGGTTAGCTTAGCGCGTGCTATTGCCACTAATCCTGAGATCATTTTTTTTGATGAACCAACCACTGGGCTAGATCCAATTATGTCATTTGTTATTAATGATTTAATTCGAGAAATTGTAGTAGAAATGGGCGTGACAGCAATGACTATTACACATGATATGACATCAGTTGGGACCATCGCAGACAAGGTAGCCATGCTGCACGACGGTGTGATCCAATGGTGTGGTTCGCTAAACGACATGTCCCAAAGTGGAAATCCATATGTGGATCAATTTGTAAACGGTCATGCTGATGGCCCTATTAAAACGCTACGCTAACCGTTGGTTTAAAAGCTTTTGAGCTGTCTTTTAGCGTAATCCTGTATACCAGTAGTTAACCCGAAAGGATTGGTGATGACCAAAGTTTCATACACCTGCAGCAAATGTGGAGCGGCTCATACAAAATGGGCAGGTCAATGTGACAGCTGTCAGGCTTGGAACACGCTGGCCGATCACGGTCCGCTCTCGGCGGGGCCTGGGAAAACACTTGGAGGAAAACGTGGCCGCTCAATTGTTCTCACAGATCTAGCCACCATCGAGGAACCGCCGCCACGCACTAAAGCTGGCGTCGTGGAACTAGACCGGGTCTTGGGCGGTGGTTTAGTAAAGGCTAGCGCACTGTTAGTCGGAGGTGATCCTGGCATAGGAAAATCAACCCTTCTTTTGCAGGCGGCGGCTCGCTTTGCACGTAACGGGCTTAAGGTGATCTATATTTCTGGTGAGGAAGCAACAGCTCAGGTGCGCATGCGTGCGCAGCGATTAGGGCTGAGCGACAGCCCTCTTATTTTGGCCGCAGAAACCAACCTGCGCGATATTCTTACTACTCTAGATGAAGAAAAACCTGATTTAGTCATAATAGATTCCATCCAAACCATGTGGGCTGATCATATTGAGGCGGCGCCAGGTTCAGTTAGCCAGGTCCGATCATCAGCACATGAATTGACTAGCTATGCCAAGCGTAAGGGTGTCTCAGTGATCATGGTGGGGCATGTCACCAAAGACGGCCAAATTGCTGGGCCACGCATTGTTGAACACATGGTCGACACAGTTTTGTATTTTGAGGGTGAGCGAAATCATCAGTTTCGCCTACTCCGTGCTGTGAAAAATCGCTTTGGACCCGCAGATGAAATTGGTGTATTCGAAATGACTGGTAACGGGTTAGTCGAGGTAAAAAACCCTTCTGCACTATTTTTGTCAGAACGCGGCAAACCAACGCCAGGATCTGCAGTGTTTGCCGGTATTGAAGGCACCCGCCCAGTTTTATGTGAATTTCAAGCCCTAGTGGCACCGTCACCGCATGGACAACCCCGCCGTACTGTTGTGGGGTGGGATGGTCAAAGACTTGCTATGATTTTAGCCGTATTGGAGGCACGCTGTGGCCTTCCATTTACTGGGCTTGATGTTTATTTAAATGTAGCGGGAGGCATGCGTATTACTGAACCAGCTGCTGATTTAGCAGTAGCAGCAGCGTTGGTTTCGGCACGGGAAGACGCCGCCTTGCCTAAAGACTCTGTGATTTTCGGGGAAATATCACTGTCAGGAGCCCTAAGACCAGTTTCACAGGCAGAAAGTAGGTTGAAAGAAGCTCAAAAACTTGGTTTCTGTCAAGCGGTAGCACCCGCTTCTAAAAAAATTGAGAATATCGCCGGTATAACGGTACGAATGGTCACGGATTTGCCTGGTTTTGTTGAAGAATTATTTGGATCACGCTGAGAAACGCAGTTTGGAGAGATGAGTTGGAAGGTTTTACAATAGTTGACGGTGGTGTTGCGATCCTGATCGTTGTGTCGGCCTTGTTGGCATACTCGCGTGGCATGGTTCGCGAAGTCATGGCAATTGCTGGCTGGGTTGCAGCAGCTATTTTAGCATTTGTCCTTGCCGATGCGGCACAGCCGTTAGTGCGCCAAATTCCTTATCTTGGTGATTTGTTGGGCGATAGTTGTGAATTATTAGTTTTGGCAAGCTTTTCCTTAGTTTTTGCAATCTCATTACTAGTGGTATCACTGTTCACGCCACTCTTTTCATCTCTGGTTCAGAAATCGATTTTGGGTGGGTTCGACCAGATGTTAGGCTTTTTGTTCGGAGTTGGACGTGGCATCGTCTTAGTTGCAATTACATTCTTCATATATTTTACTGTGATGCCAAACCAAGACATCACTGCTTTGGAAACATCGCGTTCCGCAGCAGTTTTTGAGCGATATGTCGACGACGTAAAAGACCAAAATCCCGAAGCCGCCCTTGGATGGGTAAGAGCACAATATGATCAATTGGTAGGTTCCTGCGGCGCTTGAGAACCATGTGATAAGTGAGAATTATAAAAAGGATAAGTCCATACTTATTAAGTAATCTATAAAAATTTGATTTTTTTTAAAAAAATAAAATATATTGGAATACTAAAGTGACATGCAAGTGTTGATGCCATAGAGGAGACCTGAGTGGCCAATGATCGGAGCCTTTTGCGTGAACCTAAAACACACAAACCCTTTTGATGATGATAAATTGCGAGAAGAATGTGGCGTCTTCGGCGTTATAGGAACTCTGGACGCAGCAAATTTCACAGCACTTGGTCTGCATGCACTACAGCATCGAGGCCAGGAGGCGGGTGGTATAGTTTCCCATGACCATGAACAGGGTTTCAACTCTGTAAGACGTTTTGGCTACGTCCGGGACAGCTTCACCAGTGCCAAAGTGATGGAACAATTACCCGGCGATCTGTCTATTGGGCATGTGCGTTACTCAACGGCAGGCTCCAAAGGCAACACCGCAATCCGTGACGTGCAGCCTTTTTTTGGTGAATTTTCCATGGGTGGTGCAGCAATCGCGCACAATGGAAATATAACCAATGCAATAGCCTTACGTAAGGAATTAATAGAACGTGGCTCAATTTTCCAATCTTCTTCTGACAGCGAATGTATCATTCACTTGATGGCCCGCAGCCTACAGCAAAATATCCCACAACGAATGGAAGATGCGTTGCGCAGGGTTGAAGGAGCGTTTTCAATTGTAGCAATGACACAAACTCAGCTTATAGGTGTGCGTGATCCTTTAGGAGTGCGACCATTAGTACTTGGTAAAGTTGGTGATGGCTGGGCTTTAAGCTCTGAAACCTGTGCTTTGGACATCATAGGTGCTGAGTTTGTGCGTGAAATACATCCTGGTGAGATGGTTGTGATTACGACTAACGGCGTTGAAAGTATTTATCCGTTTCGCCCTGCGCGTCCCCGGTTTTGTATATTTGAGCATATCTATTTCAGTCGTCCTGACAGTATTCTTGGTGGCCGCAGCGTCTATGAAACCCGCGAAGCCATTGGGCGAGAATTGGCCAAAGAATCACCTGTAGATGCAGACCTAGTCTGCCCCGTGCCCGACAGCGGCACCCCAGCGGCTATTGGATATTCGCTACAATCAGGTATTCCCTACGCCATGGGAATCATTCGAAATCAATACATGGGACGAACCTTTATCGAACCTAGTGAACAAATTCGAAATATGGGCGTGAGGTTGAAGTTGAATGTGAATCGCGCTCTTATAAAAGGCAAACGAGTGATTTTAGTCGACGATAGTGTCGTTCGTGGCACCACCTCGCGTAAAATTAAAGAAATGATTTTAGATGCAGGTGCAGCGGAAGTACACTTTCGCATAGCTAGCCCACCTACCGCTTGGCCCTGTTTTTACGGGGTAGATACGCCGCAACGTGAAAAACTCTTGGCAGCCACTATGACTGAAGAGGAGATGCGCCAGCATCTCACCGTAGATAGCCTTAAGTTTATTTCACTTAACGGTCTTTATCGCGCAGTAAACGGCACCGACCGCGACAATAAACAACCGCAATATTGTGATGCGTGTTTTAGTGGTGATTATCCAGTTATACCAACCGATCAAATTTCCAGTGGTTTTCAAATGAAAGCGGCTGAATAGGCCTTCAGTTTAACGCTGCATAAATTTCTTTAAGCGCCTCGTCGCACATGGACAAATACGCGACCACGAAAAGTTCACTCTCTCCATTGAACTGTCTCGAGAACCTCAAGGTTTGGAAAAGTAGTAAATAGCTTTGGCAGGGCTACGTCAGCGATCAATCCCCGCCTCGCCACTACTCCAGCACAAAAATGCGGCCCGGCAGCAAAGGGAATGGCCAGACCCGCATCACAATTTAAATCGTACACTTCAGGGTTCTCAAATTCTGAATGATCTCGATTGGCTGCGCCAAACATAAAAATAACCAATCATTTTTGAAATTATAATCCAATATTTTGCAGTCAATGCCTATTTGTCAGGGTCTCATACCGACTGGACACATTCAGTGATGTATATTCCTTAAACGCCTGCCCCCATTCGCCACTCTGGTGCAACTGTTTGTGAACCAACGCGTGAATTAATACTGCTGCAACCCTCCCAGTAATTGCATCTCGTGGCTCGTTTTGACCCAAAGAAAATACTAATTTTATATTGGCTTTTATATTATCTATCGGCTGGCCCGCTTGCGATAAAACAGAGAGTCCCGAATTGTTAGGGTTTGCCCTCACCTCGCCAAGCATCCCAAAAATATGGATATCAATATCCGCAGTAGCCAAATGACAAACTTACGTCACCTTGGATTGGAAGGGTAGTTGGCACAGCCATCAATCATCGCTTGGCTGACCTCATCCATTTTTATTGGCGTCATCTGGCGCAGACCAGTGATAGCAACCAAAGCAGCACCAAAAACTGGCATTGCAAAATCCCAGACTAAGTCAAAGTCTTGTCTATCTTTTAATCCGTCAAGTACCAAAGTGGGTAGCCCGCTCAAATTCGGTTTGCCAGACCTGCGTCACAGTTCATGGACTGAGGCTTGGAAATATCTGACCCCGTTCGTCTTGATGTTCGTCCCCATCTTTACGCATCATATTTTCCCTCATTAGTTAGGTCATCGGTCCGTCCGGTTGTCACGATAAAAAAAGGTGTGCCCAGTTTTTCTAGTGCGCAGACATCCACTTGCCAAGTAATCAAAGCGGCATCCAACTGTGGCACGTAGACTACTGGTGCCAAAGCCTGCATTGCTACTAAATCTGAATAGAAATCTTGCCAAAATCTTTAAAGAGCAATCGAATATTCCATACAAACAGATCACCATTAGATCTAGCTTTTGACAAGCTCTACACCTTGACCTACACAAATTTTGTCCCCATGAACTTGGTTATGGAATATCCAATTATTATTACAGGCGCATCGCGCGGATTGGGCGCAGCTTTAGCACTCAAGTTTGCCCATAAATTTCACATTATTGCAGTGGCCAAAACGACCGGTGGATTGGAAGAGCTGGACGATCGAATCAAAAAAATTGGAGGTCAGGCCACACTTGCTCCAATGGATATCACCGACGCCAACGCCGTAAGCCATCTTTGTCGATCAATTCATGACCGCTGGGGAGGTCTCCGGCTTTGGGCACATTGCGCCATCCATGCCTCGCCACTTTCTCCCGTTAATTTTATCGCAGCAGGAGACTGGGAAAAATCAGTAAATATTAATATCAAGACAACAGGTATGCTAATCCCAAATATTGCACCCTTATTGCGGGACACTGGCACTGCAGTATTTTTTGATGATCCTTGCGCTGGTCAAAAATTTTTTGGTAGCTATGGTGCCACCAAAGCCGCGCAAATTTCTTTAGCACAAAGCTGGCAAGCAGAAACTGCCAATACAGGGCCTCATATTCAAATACTAACACCTGCTCCAATGCCCACGGCCACCCGAGCGCGTTTTTATCCCGGCGAAGATCGTGAACCACTGTCAAGCTGCGAGACAGAGGCCGACCGTATCATCGCTAGATTGGGTTTGATATAAAAATACTGAAAAGGTATGTGAGCACCTAAGGAAGATAATTGGTGAAATGTAATGTCGAAGAGGCTTGCTCGTCTCTCTGCAACCTTCTATCCAAGTCTTATGCGTATACTTATAACAAATGATGATGGAATTATGGCACCGGGACTTGCGGTACTGTATGATGTAGCAGCCCAATTGGCTGGACCTAAAGGAGAGGTCTGGACCGTTGCGCCACAGTCTGAGCAATCAGGTGTTGGACATTGTATTTCCTACACCAAGCCAGTCTTGGTCCATCAATATAGTCCCTTCAAGTTTGCCGTGGAAGGCTCACCAGCCGATTGCGTTTTAGCCGGTTTAAGTGATATTTTACCCGAACGCCCTGACTTAGTCCTATCTGGCGTAAATAAAGGTAATAACTCAGCCGAAAATACGGTTTATTCTGGTACAATTGGTGCGGCTATGGAGGCAGCTTTAGCCGGCGTTCACTCTATTGCAATATCACAGTTTTTTGGCCCAAAAAACTCGAGGTTAGAAAATAGTTTTGAAGCCAGCGCAGCACACGGTGTCGCGGCAGTTAAAGCTTGCTTAGACGCTGGTTTTACCCGTGCCCATGACTATGCATTATTTTATAATATCAACTTTCCACCTGTGCCTGCCGCAGATGTTTTAGGAATGAAGTCTGTGTCCCAGGGATATCGCGGTGATGGGGCTTTTAGTGCTCATGCCACAAATGCCCCAAATGGTCGCAAATTTCTATTCATGCACGGCCGACCGCAACAGGCACCGACCCGAGACGGCACAGACGCCGCAGCTAATTTAGCAGGCTATGTATCCATAACACCGATGCGCGCAGATTTGACAGCACATGACCAAGTAGATCATCTAGCACACATATTGGCAAATAGATGATTAGTGCCGCAGAACGTAAAATGCAGTTTTTATTCTCCTTGCGATCGCGTGGTATAACCAATAAACGCGTATTAAACGCAATGGAAAGGGTCGATCGGGGAAAATACATCCGCGGCACATTTGAAGATCGCGCTTATGAGGATACGCCGTTACCCATAGCCTGCGGTCAGACTATATCACAGCCTTCCATAGTTGCTTTGATGACTGAAGCTCTGGATGTACAACCCCGTGACAAAGTTTTGGAAATAGGTACTGGATCTGGCTATCAGGCAGCTATTTTAAGCCGGCTCGCTCGGAGGGTCTACACTGTAGACCGCCATGGGAGGTTGGTGCGTGCCGCGCGCGCTATCTTTGAGGCGGAAGATATCAGCAATATTACCGCATTAATCGCTGATGGTAGTCGAGGCTTGCCTGACCAGGCTCCTTTTGACCGTATTTTATTGACTGCAGCCAGCGAAGATCCACCCAGCCCATTGCTGTCACAACTACGCGTTGGCGGAATTATGGTACTGCCAGTCGGCCAATCTAATACTGTCCAAACACTCGTTAAAATTATAAAAACTGAAGAAGGCTTAGAATATGACGAATTAAGGTCAGTTCGTTTTGTACCTCTACTGGAAGGCCTAGGCAAAGAAAATATCTGACAATACTCATCAACGGATGTAGGGGACGAGGAGTGTTAAAATGATTCAGAATTTCAGACCAAAGCGATTACTGCCATTTGTTATTTTTGCAGGATTAGTGGCGTGTACTAGCAACTTAGATTTTGATCTTCGAGATCAATTTGGTGGTATGTTGGATACATCTTCCGCAGCAAGAGGAGCCGCCGCCAACCGACCAGCCCCAGATGCGCGCGGTGTCATCACTTTCCCAAACTATCAAGTGGTGGTTGCAAGAAATGGTGATCGTATCGGCGATGTGGCCCAGCGGATCAATACAGATGCGGAAACTTTGGGGCGTTATAATGGGATCTCGCAGGAAGCAATTTTGCGCCATGGTGAGATTATAGCTTTGCCAACAAATATTGCCGCCTCTGGTTCCTCTTTGGTTCCAACTATTGTTGACATAAGCGAACTTTCAGATCGGTATCCATACGCTGAGCCAATCCGCCACAAAGTGACAAAAGGCGAAACAGCCCTCAGCATCGCGCGCCTTTACAATATATCTGTAGATGATCTGGAAAAATGGAATGGGCTTGGCCTACAGAAAAGTGTGCGTACTGGTCAATATCTATTGATACCAGCCCCTAACCCCTCTTCTACGACCGTCAGCTTGCCTGGCCAAGGAAGCTTGACCCCCACCCCACCGAGCAGCCTGCGTCAACAACCAGCCACAGATTTACAGCCTAACACCTCTGGCCAATCAACTACCCCTATTGCAGATTTAGGGAGCCAAACTAGAGCTTCAAAAACAGATTCACGTTTTGTACGCCCAACCTCTGGCAATATTATCCGCAGCTATAAAAAAGGAGACAATGAGGGTATAGATATCGGTGTGGAGGCAGGTACTGACGTCGTCGCAGCAGATGACGGCTCTGTAGCGGCTGTGACCAAAGATACCAATGGGGTGCCAATTCTGATACTTAAACATATGGACGGCCTTTTAACCGTGTACACTAACGTGGATGGCCTGACAGTGCGAAAAGGAGATCAAGTGGCACGTGGACAAAAAATTGCCACGGTTCGTGATGGAACACCTTCATTTCTGCATTTTGAAGTCCGCAAAGGCTTAGAGTCCGTCGATCCCGACGATTACATCTAAAAGCATCAATAGTTACAGTTTAGACCGCCACGCCATGGCGCCCAGCCAAATCTACAAAGAACTGCCAGGCCACCCGGCCTGATCGTGATCCACGAGTTGCTTGCCATTCAATGGCTTCAGCATGCAGAATGTCTGAATCCAGAAATATCCCATGGGCGTTGCAATAGCCTTTAATCATCTGCAAGTATTGATCCTGATCACAGGGATGAAATCCAAGCCAGAGGCCGAAGCGATCTGACAAACTAACTTTTTCTTCCACAGCTTCGCCAGGATTGATCGAACTTGAACTTTCGTTCTCGATCATGTCACGGGGCATTAAATGCCGTCGGTTTGAAGTAGCGTAAAAAATAACATTCTCAGGACGGCCAGCTATTCCACCGTCGAGAACAGCCTTAAGTGATTTATAATGCTGATCATCATGCGAGAACGATAAATCATCACAAAACAGCAAAAACCGATAAGGTGCATTGCGCAAAAGAGCCAAAAGACGGGTCACTGAGGGAAGATCTTCGCGCTGAAGCTCAACGACTTTTAAAGGGAGCCCTTGTCGCACTATCTCCGCATGTACAGCCTTTACTAACGAAGATTTTCCCATACCGCGCGCGCCCCACAATAAAGCGTTATTAGCAGGCACGCCCCTCGCAAAACGTAAGGTGTTTTCAAGTAAAGTGTCGCGAGACCGATCAATCCCAACCAACAAATCGAGATCAACCCCAGAAACCTGAGTTATTGGCTCCAGCTGGTCTGGGCTAGTATGCCACAGGAATGCTGCCCCTTCAGAAAAGTTGGGCGCATGGATTGGCGCAGGCGACATGCGCTCAAGCGCAAGAGCAATCCTGTTCAATGGATCTTGCGTCATTTCAGATCGCCTTTATCATCCTCGTCACCGAATAAATCATCATCTGAGACACCTTGTTCTTTTAAGAAAGCATTCCTTTTTCTTTCTACGTAAACCACCAGCCATATAGAAATTTCATATAGGCCATAAACTACTATAAACAAAATAATCTGTGTCACGACATCAGGAGGTGTTACAATGCCTGCCAAGATCAAGATTGCTACGATGGCATATTTGCGCACCGCACGAAGACCCATAGCAGAGACCAGCCCAGCCTTCCCCATTAACGTAAGTAAAACAGGGAGTTGAAAACATACGCCAAAAGCCATGATAAACTTCAATACCACGTCTAAAGTTTCCCGCACAGAGCCCAGAAATCGGGTTTTGAGGGCAGCGTCGGATGTTTGCAATTCAGTTCCCGTGATCAGCGCTGTTACTGTTGGCATAATGTCCGCATAGCCAATGAAGAAGTTAAGAGCCAATGGGCTTACGACATAATGCGCAAAAGCCGCGCCCATCAAAAATAAAACAGGTGAGGCTATAATAAATGGTAAAAATGCATTTTTTTCTGCCTTGTACAAACCGGGCGCAACAAACCGCCATAATTGGTAGCCGATAAAGGGAGAGGATACGCCAAGACCAAAAATAACTGAAATACGGATCAAAACGAAGAATTTCTCTTGTGGCGCAGTGAAAATTAATTGCGCAATTTCACCACGATTACGCAAAATTTGTACAATCGGTTCTGCTAAAAAATTCAAGATATATTCAGCTACAAAAAAACAGGCAAACAAGCCAACAATAAAGGCCAGAGCAGCGCGAATGAGGCAAGTGCGTAGCTCGGTCAGGTGCTCAATGAGTGGAGCGGAAGAGTCGTCCAGTGTTTCATTTTTGTTACTCATGATGTTTTGCCAGATTTGGGAGCTGCTTTATTTGAAACGGTTTTCGTAGTTGCTATTTTTGGGGAAGCAGTTGTATTTTTTTGAGCAGTGACTTTTTTCATGGGCTTTTTTGAGCGTACTGGCTTTTTAACTGCTGGTTTTTTCGAAGCCGTATTTGAAGTTTCCTTTGGGGTTGAGTGGATCTCAACAGCCTCACTGGCTACTTTAATTGAATCCAATCGCACTTGAGCCTTATCAGCCATGGAGTCATGCATTTTATTAGCTTTTTCAGTTCGTTCGTCTGCAAGTTTGGACGTCTCAGGGCCAGGTTCAAAATCCTTCCATTTAGTGGTGGGATCCGCCACACTACGCACCCCATCTTGGAGCGAATTCATCGAATCCATCGCATCTTTCATACCAGAATCGTCTGCAGCATCGTTCATAGCACGGCTAAAATCTCGAGCCATACCTTTTGCTTTCCCAACAAATTGGCCAATTTTACGAAAAACAACCGGTAGCTCTTTGGGTCCAATTACTATCAGGCCTACAACAGCAGCCACCATAATCTCGGCCCAGCCTAATCCAAACATAGAGAACCTTCCTTACATCAGGCGATGTATACAGATTAGGATTTATCTTTTTCAGCTTCTGGTGTCACGTCTTTAGCACCTTCAGAGGCTGCTTCTTCAATCTCTTGCTGGCTATCACTAACACCTTTTTTAAATGCTGTGATGCCTTTACCCATTTCGCCCATCATGGCAGAAATTTTGCCACGGCCAAAAAGAACCAACACAACAAGCGCGATGACTAGATAGCCCATAGGCGGGATGTTTGTTAAAAATGCAGGGGTCATATCAACTATCCTTAAATTAACTCTTGGTTATCCTTAAAACAGTTATCAAGTATCAGAAAGCACGTTCATAGCATTTTAATGTTGCTGAGTATTTCAACTGCCATTAATATGTCAGTATGGCGCGTAAAGATAGACTTTTTTCACTAATTCAAATTTTGCGCGATGGAAACCTCTATCGAGCGTGCGACTTAGCGGGTCTTGTAAGGGTGTCGCTGAGGACGCTTTACCGGGACATGGATACATTGATAGCTTCAGGAGTTCCAGTTCGCGGCGAACGAGGCTTGGGTTATCAAATCACCGCAGCATATACGCTTCCAGCTCTAAACCTTACCAAAACAGAGCTGGAAGCGCTGCACTTGGGGCTGGCTGCCGTTGGAGAGAGCGACGATAACGAACTAGCGATAGCGGCTAAGGCCCTGTCAGATCGGATTGATGGCATCCTGCCCGAAGATCGTGCAGCTACCTCCGGGTGGTACTTTGCCACCTACCCTTTTGCTGATGCTGCTCGCGGTTTTCAGTACATGCCCAAGCTGCAGCAAGCCATTCGTGCGCGACAAAAAATGCAAGTTACCTTAGCTGGAGTTACATATAATTTGCGCCCGTTAGCTCTGGATTACTGGGGCAGGCTTTGGACTTTAGCCGCTTGGAGCGAAACCATTAACGGATTTGCAACCTTACGAGTCGATCAAATTGATCGCTTAGATGCCTTGTCGGCTACTTTTGTGGATGAACCAGGCAAATCTTTTGTTAATTATTTGGATTGGAATAAAGCGCGGAACAAAAGGCCTACGACACCCTAGTGCGCTCGGCGGAATACATAGCAATGTTTGCGTGGGGCCAGTAGCCAGAACCGCGTTCCAAGCTTTGGTAAAAAGACCGATGGTACTGAAGCAGTAATGATAGTCCCATGTTCCAGCAGAAAATCAACTAATGAATTTTGGCCTAAGAACCGTGCCCGCTGGACTGTAGCACGTACCGCTTGGCCCATTGCGTCAGTTGGGGTTGGCCCTTGTCCAGCTCGATCAAAATCAATTCGAATATGTTGTGGGCGAATTACAATGTCCAAGATGGTCCCATCAGCATGGCCGGGTGCAAAAAACTCACCAAAAGGTGTATGCGCCAGAGAACTTTTAACCTTTCCTGTCATGATATTGATGTCGCTAAAAAATGCCGCTGAATCTCTATCAGTTGGGGAGTTATAAACGGTATAGGGCGCACCTTTTTGTACAATCTGACCACCACGCATAAGGGCAATTTCATCCGCCATTTTCATAGCTTCTGCAGGATCGTGGGTCACCATCAGTACGGCGGCGCCATCTTCGCGTAAAACATTCAAAGTTTCATCGCGAATACCGTCACGCAGCCGATCATCTAATCCAGAGAACGGTTCATCCAACAACATAATCTTTGGCCGCGGTGCCACTGCACGCGCTAACGCTACTCGCTGTTGTTCACCCCCAGACAACTCATGCGGCATCTTCTCGCCATATCCCATCAAGTCGACCCGCTCTAGCAGCTCATGCGCACGAGCCCTACGCTTTGAATTAGGTCCAGTTAGGCCAAAAGCTATATTTTTCAGAACAGATAAGTGTGGGAACAAAGCAAAATCTTGGAACATCATCCCTATATTGCGCTGTTCGGGTGGTAGGCTACGAACGCCGTCACTTATCAATTCACCATCAACGTGGATTTCACCGCTATCTTGACATTCAACGCCCGCCACAATTCGCAGAGTAGTTGATTTTCCACAGCCAGATGGGCCCAACAAACATGTAACTTGGCCAGGATTTAGACTCAAGCAGACATCGTCGACGGCTTTGCTCGCATCAAAGTGACGCGACAAATTACGAATTTCAAGCCTTGGATCCGACAACAGACGCACCTAACTGACAAAAATACTCAGACTTGTCTAAGTCCAGCAGTTACAATTAGCAACAGCCCTCATCTAAGGCACTTGCCTCGAATGGAGAGGCAGCGCCACAGCCTTCAAATATGCCATAATGAGTATCAAAATTACCGATAAACTTAAAATGTGGTGCAAACCGGGTTTGTGCCAGCATGTGCCAGGTGTTACCGCAGACTGGAAATACTTTGCCAGTTCTAATCAAATGATGACTATCTAAAGGCAAGCTATGCTGACAATTTTCAACTGTACCCTTATAAATTACCGCTTGGCCATAGTCTTCACATTCAAATTCCAAACCATCTAATTTCCATAGTCGGTAAGTAGCTGAAGTGAATTTCAAAGGCGCCACAGCAGCCTCCAGCAGCGAGTTTTCAATAGTGATGGGCCGATGTGTGACCAGCCGCGGATCAATGAACCCAACAGCTTTGGCTTTACAAAGGAAATCATTCCAATAAAGCGCCCCAGAGAGGCATTCACCATAAAGTACCTCATCTTTGGCAATGGCTAACGGTACCCGTCTATCAGCATAGACGTCAGAGAAATACATCTCACCTCCAGATTTCAATAGGTTGAACGCACCGCGTAAAACTGCATCTTTATCTATTGCCAAGTTCACAACACAATTTGAGACGATGACGTCAAAAGAAGCCAAATCGAGCGGTAAATCCTCCAAGCTTTCGATATAACCCTCATAAAATTCAACATTTGATTTGGCGTAGCCATAAACGTCACGATGATACTCTTGATAGCTTCGGGCCACATCAAGCTGTTCCACAGTCATATCGACGCCAATAACAAACCCATGCTCGCCAACCATCCGTGATAGAGCATACACATCGCGCCCCGCTCCACAGCCCAAATCTAAAACGCGTAGTCCTTTGAGCGCTTCAGGCGCAATTAGCCCACATCCATAATACCGCATCAAGACCTCATCATGTACCTGCGCAATAACTTTTTTCAGCCAAGGTGCCATATCAGCAGGTTCACAACAGGCATTAGTTTGAAGATCTACGGAAGATTGCAGCACCTTGCCATAATATTTTTGTACGTTTTGATGTTTCATAAAATTTTCCAATTTACACTTAATAAACGCCACCCCCTCCACTAAACAAATAGGCGCAAACGCAAATAATTACGGTGTTCGCAGTGTAGTCTCAGCAATAAATAAAGGCACATCGCCTAATCCTGCTAGATGGTGGCGTTTGTACCGCCACCATCTAGCAGGATGTTCTGCCCAACAATATAGCCTGCGTGCTGTGAGCAGAGAAATGCACACGCCGCACCAAACTCCTCTATGGTACCGTAACGACGCGCAGGAATAGACATCTGGCGTTGTTTTTTAGCTTGCTCCATTGATATCCCTTGTGCCTTCATCATAATGTTGTCTAACGTGACTGCTCGATCCGTCGCGTGAATGCCAGGTAATAAATTATTGATAGTCACTCCATTTTCGGCAACCTGCCGTGCGGTTCCCGCCACATAGCCAGTGAGTCCAGTGCGCGCCGCATTGGACAAGCCCAGGACCGCAATAGGCGCTTTCACAGATTGGCTAGTTATATTAACAACTCGGCCCCAGCCGCGTGTAATCATTCCAGGCAAACAGGCTTTCATCAACGCAATGGGTGTCAACATATTGGCATCCAACGCCGCTATAAAATCTTCTCGGTCCCAATCGGACCATGTGCCCGGTGGTGGACCGCCGGCATTAGTAATAAGAATATCAACCTCACCCGCCACTGTTAAAACCATGGATTGACCTTCAATAGTAGTCACATCACAAGCCACCGTAACCACCTGCACCCCGTGTGAGGTGCGCAATTCAGCGGCTGTAGTTTCTAACACCTCCGAGTTACGCCCATTGATCACTAAATTGACACCCTCTGAAGCCAAAGCCTCCGCACAACCACGCCCCAACCCCTTCGAAGATGCACAAATAAGAGCTTTCTTACCTGAAATTCCCATATCCATAGTATCTAGTCCTTACAATTTTTTATTATATTTAACACTCATTTATGAGGTCCAACAATGGCCAGCTAAACAAATACTAACCCTTTTAAAAAAATTAGATAATCTAATATTAAGTATTTATTCAACATATCTAAATTATCTAAATATTACTATTAAGAATACTTTAGTCAGGCCTTTTAAGTATAAACTTGTTTCAACATAACGACTATTAGTTAAATACGTTTGAAAGCAAAATAAGATCGATAAACTGTTATTTGTATAAATAGTAGTTTCGACTTTCCAGTCAGTCGTTAATATAAAATTTTACTACTACGCAGTGTTAGGATTTCTTGCTAATAGTAACATCCCAACCTATACGCCACCCATGTTAGATAACCGCCCCACCCTTCCACCTGAAATCGCGCGCCGTCGCACATTTGCAATAATTAGTCATCCTGATGCAGGTAAAACTACGTTAACTGAAAAGTTTTTACTTTACGGGGGTGCTATTCAGATGGCTGGACAAGTGCGCGCTAAAGGTGAGTCCCGTCGGACGCGGTCAGATTTTATGAAAATGGAACAAGAACGCGGTATATCTGTATCAGCTTCTGCTATGTCTTTCGATTTCAAGGATTACCGGTTTAATCTAGTAGACACCCCAGGCCACTCTGATTTTTCTGAGGATACCTACCGCACGCTTACAGCAGTAGATGCAGCAGTTATGGTAATCGATGGAGCTAAAGGTGTTGAGAGCCAAACCCAGAAACTGTTTGAAGTCTGCCGGATGCGGGATTTACCAATCCTCACCTTTTGTAACAAAATGGACCGTGAGAGCCGTGATACATTTGATATTATTGATGAAATCCAAGAGAATTTGGCGATTGATGTCACTCCAGCCTCATGGCCGATTGGCCGCGGGCGAGATTTCATAGGAACCTATGATATTCTGCGAGATCAGTTGGAACTTATGGATCGTGCCGATCGCAACAAAATCGCTGTTTCCATCAAAATTAATGGATTGAATGATCCTGCCCTTAGCCAACATGTTCCTGCTAATTTGCTGACTATCTTTCTTGAGGAAATTGAGATGGCGAAGGAATTGCTACCAGCCCTTGATAATCAAGCATTACTCGACGGCACAATGACCCCAATCTGGTTTGGCTCTGCAATCAATTCTTTTGGCGTGCAAGAACTGATGCAAGGGATTGCCGACTTCGGTCCAGAACCACAGCCACAAAAAGCACAACCACGCCATATAGCTCCAGAAGAAACCAAGGTTGCAGGGTTTGTTTTTAAAGTTCAGGCAAATATGGACCCAAAACACCGAGACCGTGTAGCATTTTTACGCCTAGCCTCAGGTCATTTCAAACGTGGTATGAAGTTGACCCATGTGCGCAGCAAAAAACAAATATCAATCTCTAATCCAGTGCTATTTTTAGCTGCCGACCGTGAGCTAGCTGAAGAGGCTTGGGCTGGCGATATCATTGGCATTCCCAACCACGGACAACTGCGCATCGGGGATACGCTGACCGAGGGCGAAGTAATCCGTGTTACAGGCATCCCAAGCTTTGCACCTGAACTGCTCCAAACTGTGCGTGCGGGTGATCCAATGAAGGCCAAGCATCTGGAAAAAGCACTAATGCAGTTCGCCGAAGAAGGCGCGGCAAAAGTGTTCAAGCCTATGATTGGCGCGGGCTACATAGTTGGGGTAGTAGGGCCATTACAATTTGAAGTTTTGGCCAGCCGGATAGAGCTTGAATATGGACTACCTGTACGTATGGAACCGAGCCAGTTCACATCCGCGCGCTGGGTTACAGGGCCACAGGGCGAAACGGATACTTTTGCACAAAACAACAAACAACATGTAGCTACAGACAATGATGGTGACATGGTGTTTTTGACCCGCCTGCAATGGGATATAGATAGGGTAGTCCGAGATTATCCAGGTATACGACTAACCGCAACCAAGGAAATGATGGTTTAGGCTAAAGTGATGCTTAGAACCTAATATGTTTTCAAAAAGTGACTGCACCACTACCTAATGCATAAAAGTCATGCACGTTTGACCTAAAGACGATTACCTCCTATACCGACCGCGTTGGTATCTGGCCGACAGACCGATGGGCGCGGTTGACATGCGTCCAGCACTTGCTGCTTAAAATACTTATAGCGGCGTATCTCATTGGACGTACATGATAAAATTTACTGAT
>MDTF01013987.1_pt1 | contig 19208 bp, 19 predicted proteins | sample 811191 | NCBI WGS metagenome assembly MDTF01 (sample SAMN05326649, study PRJNA326480) | marine metagenome | isolation source: seawater | place: Southern Ocean | collected 2011 | reverse complement strand
GATTCGTGGCGCAAACAACCAAAAATCCGAGCTTTAATACGTTAATGAGTTTGTACATGACTACAAAATAGTGATTATTTGTGTGTAAAATTCTAATAAAATGAACTTTTACACTTTTAAAATAAAGAAACAATAAAAAAGGCCTTTAAAAACAGCAAATAAAACTGTTTAAAAAAAAGAGACATGCCGTCTAGCTTGCCTCTTTTTAATTTATTAGATTAAAATCTAATTTATATTGCTGTCATGTTTCCCTCAAATGTGAGCTTCAAAATGAAGAGTGTATAACTTTATAATACTGCAAGAAGAATCCATACGCCCCATCCGATTGCTTCCATGCCAATAAGACTTGACTTTGCTTCTTTCTTATAGCATTCGATATATTCATAATTGTTGAACAAATCTTTGTTTTCAGACATCATGAAAGTTGACTTGCCTCTGTCCGGAGTTGGGCTTGCTAAGAGTGTTCCGAGCATTGCAAAAGGACCAAACAATACGCCAAGAGCAACGTGCCCACCTTTTTTTCCATGAAACTTCCCTGCGTCCATTTGGCCTTGCATACATGCTTCAGGGCCAGATATCGACATATACTTTCTGTAAACTTTATTAGTAATGTTTTCAAACTGAATAAATGCAATAGTAGAGGTAGGGATTATAAATTTGGCACCTTCAGATTTAAAGACGATTTCACAAGTCGATTTGATTTTGGTTATTTTTCCTTCAAAATACTGGCCATTATTGAGTGTAATTACATCACCTCCAAAGGATAAACAGCAAATGTGTAGAAATGTAAAAGTTAGTAAAATTTTTCGCATAATTATTATATTATATTTGTTTTGCAATAGTATAACTTTTTTTATAAGAATACATTATTACTTACGTTTTAAGTTTAAAATACATAATATTAATGTTTTAACAACAATATTAAGAGCTTAAAGTGGTAAATTATATTTTATAGTATCGATATATATTATTTTAGATTTACTAATCTATTTCATCTTTATCATAACTTTACTGAGATATTTGTCAAATAAATTATTATTGCAAAATTCTATAAATCAAAATTTTAATTGTATACTGTGTAAATAATAATAAGATATATCAGTAATATTAATTAAAATTAAATAATTATGAATACAAATAAATTATTGGCTTATGAAAGTCGCAAAGCAAACAGTACGACTGTGTGGCTTTTGTTTCTGTTCTTAGGGTGGTCATATGGTTCACTTGATAAAATCGGATTACAGATTTTATACTATGTTACTTTAGGTGGTTTTGGATTGTGGGCTTTAATTCGACTTTTCACTCTCAATGGAGCTCTCAGAGATTATAATCGTCGAATTGCTGGTCAAATTGGTTTAGACAATCAAGAAATGGCTACTTTAAACTTGTTGTAAGATTCTATTGTTGCCACAGTTACATCATAAAAACACTAAATTCGCTTCACATTAATCAAATTATACAACATGAAATATTTAGTATTGTCACTCGCAGTGATGTTAACGGCATGTAGCCAGCCAGATGACTTGGCTTTGTACAAAACAAATGTAGAAATCGCTAAAAAAGTGATCACTTGCTACGAAACTCCAGACTTCGAAACTTTCAAATCTTTAGTTCACAAGGATGTCGAACATCAATCGCCTATGTATGGCCAAGGAAAAGTTGATTATGAAAGTGTGATGGGACAAGCGAAATTTTACATGGAAGGGTTTACAAATGTTTCTTTTGAGAATCCAGTTTGGTTGCCCGGAGTTGATGAAAAAACACTTGTTGCAGATGGAAGTGTTAGGGTTTACGGAACTTGGAAAGGAGAAAGCCGTGAAACCGGAAAATCTTTTTCAGTAGATGCCTACCATTATTTTGCTGTTCAAGACGGTCAAATTTCCATGTCAGGAGATTATTTTGATGCAACGGGTATGGTGTTAGCTGTTTCAGCAGACCCAGTGACTCCAGCTGAGGAAGAATAGTCTCACAAATTATTCAGAATTTTTTTTTAGTAGCCTTGGTTCTTTGTGATCAAGGCTACTTTTTTTTATGTACAATATCCAATTCTCATTTATCCATTTGTTTTGCTTCTTTGCTGCTTCAAGTAAAAACTCAGCTTTTTCGATGGAAGGTTCCATTTCGGGAGCTATACTCAGATGGCTATCTATGTTTTGATAATGAGCACATATTTGTAAATTTGATAGAACAAATAAGGTTAATATTCTTAAGATTTTCATTGGAAATAGTTTGAATATAAACGAAGATATTTCTTTTTAATTCCTAGTTAAGGGGTCCTTCATTCCATAGACTAGATCCTAGAAACATCTATATATTAAGTTGTAGACTCATTTTAAAGATGACAAGAATTGCGAACTTTGTTCTGTGTTAATGGTTTACTTTTGCTGGAAATCTTAAAAATCACAACCAAATCATGAACAAGATTATCTTATCAATAGCGCTCGTTTTAATGGCTTTTACCACACAAGCCCAAGTAGTTAAGCTTTCAGGACCCAGAATCGGTGGTACAATTATCACTTCGGGCGCAGCAACAGAATTTATTCAAAACAGTCTTTTTCCTGGAGACGATGGATGGGATCCAAATGGTGCTCCAACGGCTGTCGTATCACAGTATGGATGGCAGCTTGAGACACGATTTATCGATGGAGATGAGATATCTGGCCTCGTAGAATGGGTGTTTCTTGTAGGTGGAATGGAAAGAGGTCTGTTTTTACCTTCTATCTCTTCGCTCTTTGGTATGAGGGCTAAGGGTGGATTTGAAGCTGCGTTGGGACCCAATTTATCATTGAGTGGAATAGGTATGGTTCTCGCTGTTGGATATACAATCCAAACAGAAACCCTTAACATCCCATTAAATTTATCGTTTGTTCCAGGGAAGTCGATGACGTATGAACAACGTGCGGAATATGGGTGGGACAATGAGACTGGTGTTGAAACTTTCATTCCATCTTCGGAGATAGATTACAACACGGGTAGCCGAATTTCTTTAACCATGGGATTTAATTTGGCACAGTGATGAGTCGCGTTATTTAATACACAGATTTCAGTTTGAAGTTTATATTGGGCGAGAGCCAATCGAAAGATTGGCTCTCGCCTTTTTCATTCCATTGCTTTCGTATTTAAGTTCTCAGCCAGGTTGACTCTTCATACAGCTGAAAATGTTTTCATCAAGGGTTGTATGACGGTTTATTTTTAAATTCACCCATCTGTTAATCAATATTTTGAAGTTTTATTTTTGCAAAGTTGTCACATTTTAGCCCTTTAAGCGGTATTCCATTTTGGCAACTAGATCTAAGTCATATTAAATTTGATCAAGTAATCAAATCAAATAAATTATTCAGTTAGATATCACAAGGCTGTTTTCATAACAGTATTGTAATTTGAAATCAAATCAAGAATTAATAAACCTATAAAAAATGAACAATTGTTTTATCCTTGCCTTTTCGTTCCTGATTACAACATTCAGCTTCGCACAAACCTCTACGATTTTAAATCTAGAGATCACCAATACGAGCACGATGTCAGACTTCCCTTTAATGGAAGTTTACATTGAAACAAGCCCTGCGTTTATCGTGGGAGATGAGGGACCAAACCCAAACATTCCAATTCCATTATTTGCAGGAACAACGATGACAACCAGCTTGTCTTTCGTTGCCAACGTCGACGTCATTGACCTTTTTATTACAAAGGTTTGCTTAGATAGCATGGGGGCATTCGAAACAACAATTCTATCGCCAGTAACACTTTATTACAACGGTGAATTAGATTCCTCAGGATTTATCACAATGGACTTTGCTATGGAACTTTCTTGCGGAGAAGGAGGAGAACCACTATGGGACTGCCCCAATTTAAACGCAAACATTGGATCCTCATGTCAAGGCGGTTGGGGCGTTGTTGATGAAAATTGCGACTGTGCTCAAGTTGAGATTGATTGCTTAGGTGCAGCGGGTATAGATATCACCTTACTTATGGCATCCTTTGCGAATGCATGTGCAAACCAAAACAACATAGACTCTTGGCTGTATTGTGGACTTATGGAAACATTAGTTGCTGCAGAAATGGGTGATGGAGAAGCATGCGCAACGATTGTTGAGTGGGTAGAAGTGAATAATTGGGATGGTACATGGACCCCTGACGGAGGAAATACGGGAGATTGGGATTGTGCAGAATTGGGATACAATGTTGGAGACTCATGTGTCACGGCTTTTGGAAATTTAGGTGAAATCGATTTTTACTGCGACTGTGTTGATTCCAACATGTGTGATTTGACTGTCATGACAATCCTACTAGCAAACGATGATGGTTCAGGCAATGGCTCTGTGGAAGCCATAGCTGAAGGAGGAACACTTCCATATGTTTATGAGTGGCAAGGATGGCAGACATGGGACCCAATTGGAACGACTTCCATACTTGACAATTGTGAAGCAGGAACTTATTTTATACAGGTGACAGATGACGCAGGTTGTACGGTTTTTGGAACGGAACAAGTTGGTTTAAGTATCGACACTCTTGACTGGGATTGTCCTAATTTAAACATGAACATAGGTGAACCGTGTCAAGGAGGTTGGGGTATGATTGATGAAAATTGCGATTGTACAGAGGTTGTTTTTTCTGAAGGATGTGAAGTCGACTTTAGTGTTGTACAAGCCTACGAAGACAACAATATCATTCCGTTTGAACTTTTTATCTATCTCTGGGATTACAATGAATCAAATGAATACTCTTGGAATTTCGGTGATGAAGGATCGATTGATGAACCTTTTCCAACTTGGACTTATGAAACAAACGGTCCTTATGTTCTTTGTTTGACTGTGTCAAATGATGATTTAGGTTGCTCTACAACATATTGTCAAAACATTGAAGTAGACTCATTGGGTTGGATTAGTGGAATACGAGATGGATTTTCAATCAATGTCATCAATGGAGATGAAAATCCCATAAGTGGATCTGATGAGTTTTCAGATGATAGCTTCTCATGCTCGGTGTTTCCCAACCCGATGGTGGGATCAGAGTTGCATGTTCATTGGCTTAGTAGCTCGATAGACCAAGTAGAGTGTACGCTGATGTCTTTAGATGGTAAAGTTGTAGCGCGAAATGCAAGTCTCAATTCCACCAGAGATCAAACGATGACAATGAATGTAGGAGCATTATCTTCAGGTTTGTATTTACTTAAAATACGTCAGGGACTAAGAGTTCAGACGCAGAAAGTCTCAATTCGTTAGTGCATTATTAAATACCGCAAGACTACAATCTCGAGATAGACACCATGTCTCGAGATTGTTATTTCCAGCATTCATGTATCTAATTGATTCACTATGAATTTTAAAATATTTTCTATTTGGTTATTTGTGTTTGTTGTTTCTTTCTTAACTGCCTGTGTTAAAGAAGATGTGGATGAAACAATTTTAGATTTGTCGGGTGACAACAACCTAGAAACAACTTTTGTATACGATTGTGAATTTCTTGAATTAAATTTTTCGGATTCATGTATTGCAGAAATTAACGGTCTTTTGTCTGGTGGTGTTGTGAGTGACTCATGCGGATGTGTAGTCACCACTCCTTGTGATGTTGCTGCATCCATCGTGTCAGAAGAAGACAATGGAACTGGTGTAGGGTCATTAACTGCGATGGGTTATGGAGGGACGTCAGTCTATACTTATTTGTGGTTCCTTGATGGAGATCTGGTTGGCTCGGGCCCGGAACTAGAAGATTTGTTTTCAGACAATTATCAATTGATCATTGAAGACTCTGACGGATGTTCGATTTCTTATATGGCTTGGGTTGGTGTTAATCTGTCAAGTTGGGATTGTCCAGATTTGATAGGAGACATAGGTGACCCGTGTGAAATAGGGTTGGGAGTGGTAGATGTTAATTGCAATTGTGTTTTAAATGCAGATTGCAACATCTCCATTCAGTTGTTAGAAACGACTGTAGATAATGGAACAGGAAACGGCACCTATCAACTCTTTATTGGCGGTGGTCAAGCTCCCTACGAATGGGTGCTTTTTAACAGTACTTATATTCCAGTGCAAGAAGGGTCTTTGAATGTGAACAGCATCTTATTTTCAATTCAAGAAATGAGTACAGGTTTCTATACTGTTCAATTTGTAGACGAGGCAGGTTGCTTGAGTTCAGTTATGTTTGTCATACAATAGTGAGGCAGAGCAGAGACACACATGCATAACATTTCAAACAAATTACTCGATGATTGCCTCAAGGGAGACCGTGTTGCCCAAATGAGGCTATACGATATCACACTGCCTTATCTAAGAGGTGTCGTTAGGCGGTATGTTTTTAATTCATCGGATTGGAATGATGTTCTTCAAGAAGCCTATTTGAAAATTTTCAGACATCTACATCATTTCGATGCGGAAAAAGGAACCTTTATCTCATGGGGGGCTAGAATAGCGATTAACTCTGCGATAGATTATACATCTAAAAGTTCACTCAAATGGGTCTCCTTTGAGGAGCTATCGGATTCAGATGTTTTCACTTTACCTACAGCGATTGAAACACTTACGGCAGAAGAGATGACGTTAGAATTAAAAAAAATGCCTACAGATTTTTACCTTGTTTTTATGCTTTATATCGTGGATGGCTTCAGTCACAAAGAGATTGCTTCAATGTTAGGTATCTCAACGGAAGCTTCTCGTCAAAGACATAGCAGGGCTAAGAAGTGGGCTCAAGCTAATCTGTCTTTCCTTCCTGATGTTGTCACTAAACGACACGAAAAATAAACCGCTCATGATTGATTTCAAAAAAATATTTAAGCAAAAGCTTACAGATTATAAGGTTTACTCAAGCAAAGAAGAGAACAACAGTCTTTGGGATTCTGTTTCAGATGAGCTTGACAATTCATCTTCCCAGTCTCTCAACCCAGAAACAATTTCAACTACAAGCAGAAAAAAAAGGAGAGTCTTCGTCTTCTGTTTGTTTTTAGCTTCCCTTGTTGCAATGATTTCGTCTTATTTGATGGTAAGTGCTCAGCCATCTGTTGAGAAAGAAGGCGCGAGGTCAGAAATGGACACGACTCCTTCATTGAAATTGGAAGATTTCAATGAAGACAGCATATTAGCTGAGTCATCTCCAGTGGAAGAGATTGAATCAACGAGCAGTGAAAACAACCAGAGTGTCCAAAAGAGTGAGATTGTCGCGACAACGAAACATGGGGTATCGGAACTTGTTCAAGTCGATGAAATAAAACAGGTCCATTTGAATTCTAACAGCCGCAACAACAATATAGGTAATTCACGCTCTGAACTCATTCAACATGAGGCGCCCAAATTTCCGAATGACTCGAACTTTCTCCTCGATTGCAAAGACAATGTCACCAATTTATTTCTTCAAGTGAATGGATTGTTGATGTTGCCTCCATCCACTTTTGTAAGTGATCTAGAGCATTTTCTTCAAGTTACAAACGAGGTCTTAAGTGAAAGACAAAACATTTTTCATGTGAGAGTTTACACAGGTCCAACTTGGAGTCATTTTAATTACCGGTCTTCGGATGTAGAAGGTTTATCAATGCAGGCCTACAATCAAAATTTTCAGACTGATTGGTCATGGGGCAGTGGTGTGTTGGTTGAATTTGATAAACTGAATCAATCTTGGGGAGTCGGGATAGAAGCCAATCAATTTGTACATCGGTTAGAATATCAAGACGCTTTTGTGGTGCCAATGTTGATGCCCAATCAGTTGGTGTTCTTGGAAGTCAATGCAATAACAGGGGACACGCTGCAAACGGCGTATGGGCCTCTTGAGGTGAGCGTCAATGCAGAACGAAATGTAATCCATCACAACAGGTTGCGAACGATATCAATCCCTCTTGAATGGCAAAAATCGTGGGAGATTTCTAGATGGACTTTGGGTGTTGGGTCTGGGTTAATTCTCCAATGGAGAGCTTCTGTAACAGGTCGATCTTTTTCGAATCAAGAAGGCAGTATCCCTGAATATACTCATGCTGATTTCACCTCTTCGCAGTTTCAAATACTACCTGGAGCAAGAATATTCTCAAGTTATCATTTGTCTCCTACCTGGAGCATCGACCTTTCCACAAGGTTCTATTTTCAAGACTATTCAAGTGAAAGTTGGAAGGGTCGTTTGTGGATGGGCAACGTTCAATTGGGTTTGAAACACGAATTGCGATGGTAAATGTTACTCAAACGTTATAAATAAAAATCATGAAAAATAAAACATCTACCACTCTGCTTTTGTTGGCAACGACAGTTATCTATTCTTGCAATATGGAATACAATTGTGCTTGTGGAATAGATGGGGATGAACCCTATATCTATACCATCTGCGCTTCCAGTATTGATAAAGCTATAGATGAATGCTCCCCTCCAGGCTCAGATTGCGTTCTTCTTGAGCGTTGATTTAAGAGGGCAGAGGAAGCTCAACTGTTTCTTTTGAAATCCTTCACAAACAAGAAATATACTAAGCCTTGGGCTTCTAAATTCGGCTTCGTGTATCGCCTATTGAGTTGAAGCAGAAGTTCGTGCGTGAAGTAGAGAAAGATGCATGTGCGATGACATTCCAAAAGATGATATATAAACAAGGCCCAGTCAAATGCTGGGCCTTGTTGTTGTATTCTTAAAGTATGCCAATCGTGACTGGGCTTTGCCAGACTAAAGTTCCAAGATCACGGTCAATTCAAATTCATCATCAATCATGTTGTCTCCAAGTCCGTCAAAGAAACTGCCAGAACCATATTTGACATCGAACTGAGTGCGGTTTATTTGGATATTTGATGCAAACTTGTTTTTCTCAGAATTCGCTTCAAATGTAATTGACTTTGTGATTCCTTTGATCGTTAAGTCTGCAGTGATGTTGTGCTTTTTAGAGTTGACTTTCTCTACGTTGGTAATCACCAACCCGGCAGTGCTGTAAGTATTGACACTGAAAAAATCATCGGATTTTAAATGCCCTTCTAATTTCCCTTTATATTCTCCAGACAAGTCGGTACAAATTAAGCTGGTCATATCCATGATGAAGTTTCCGCCGACTAAATTCCCATCCTCATAAATAAGTTCTCCAGATTGAAGTGAGATATCACCTTCATGAGATCCAACCACTTTTTTAGCTTTCCATTGAATGCTGCTGGTTTTCACCTCGACTGTATTCTTGTTTAAAAGTGTAAAGTTTTGAAAAGACATTCCAAGGAACAAAACGACCAAGCTTAATGCAATGTTTTTTAATGATTTGAACTTGTTGGCATGCAATCCATCAAAATTTGTATGTTTTGTATCGTCACATTTGTGTCTTAGGGCTGTTGAAGTCTTCATGTTGTAAATTTTTTTTTGTTTAGCGTAAAAGTAAGTCAGATATTAAATTTGAGCATTAATCTAGATTAAGAAATGAAGCTATAACCTTCTCATTTTATCTCCTTTAGCTTTGCTCAGTGCTTCAGGTGTAATTCCTAAATAGGATGCTATCATTCTTTGAGGCACTCTTTGAGCGATGTCCGCATATGTTGTAACGAAGTGTTCGTAACGCTCAATTGCAGAAGAACTCATTAACATAATCACTCTTTTTTGTAGCACTCTCATGCGGTTAAATAACATTTGGGAGCTGGGGTAGTTCTCAGTCTGTTTTTCTTGCACAAGCACAACAGAATCCTCTAATGTATCGATGAATAAGTCACAAGAATCATCAGAATTCGGAACTTCGCCAATCGTCCAATGTTCGGGAGCAAACATAAAAATATGTTCTTTGCCTTTTTCATCGATGCTGTAACTTCTTAAAAGTCCCGAGATCACCAAATAGACTTTGCTGTTTAAATCGCCGCTCTTTTGGAGGACTTCTCCTTTTTTGACGTTAATCTGTTTCAATTTCTACAGTTTGATTCAATTTCCTTACGCCAAGAACTGGTGATAAAGGACAAGGCCTCAAGTGCCAAATGAACAGTTTTTTACTCACCAACAAATACTTTTTTTGCAGAACCATCGTCATAGATATAGAAAACAATCTGGCCCAGAACCTCATTGACTTCTCTTCCAAGCTGGTCGACGATTTTCACTAAAGTCCTGTTCCTGTTCTCATCGATATTTCCAATGTTATCGGTTGGGTCCAGAACAACGTTGAACTCAACTCTTTCAGAGATGCATGGGTCCGCAGAATGCATGCGCCAGTTGTAAAAGAAATAGTAGTAGTTGAATTGATTGTTGCTTGTAATGGTGGTGCTCACGATACTAGCTAGGGATCCTATCTCATAAGGATAATTAAGGTCTGCGTCCGGGGCGTCTCTCCAGAGAAAAGGGGACTCATTTCCCGCATTCAATCCATATCCTTCACCAGCAGGAAGCTCCACACTCAAGATGAACTCATTCCAACCTTCATCTAAATCTTGAAGCACTTCAGCAAATAGATTTCCATCAGTGTCTAGTATTTGTATTGCTTGCATGCCAGCTTGCTGGGCATAGACTTCTACAGATTCGAAGATGACGGGTTCAAATACATCAAATTCTAACCAGTACCCATTGTTATCGTGGTATTGTCCATTGTTGAAGTCAGGCTCAGTTTCTCCCCCTAACGCATTCCATTCTCCGTTGCTGTTGGCCACCCATACGGTTTGAGGAAACAGATCATAGGGCATTTCCAGGGAGTCACTTGTGGTGATGGGATCGAGAGAAAATTCGCTTTCGTACCAAAATGTTCCAGGTCCATTTTGAAACACAACCCCTTCATCTTCTTGAACAATAATCTGGGGTAATGGGGGTGCAACAACAAAGCAAGTGCTGTCATCAATCGTCGCTTCCATCATGTAATTACAAGCTTCAATATCAGTACACCCAAGGCAAAATAGATCCTCGTTTTCACATCCTCCACAGATGTTAAACCCGACACATGACCCATCGTCTACACTGGCACTTGAATCAAAGTTGCATGCCTCAGAATCTGTACAGCCTACGCAGAATAACTCTTCACCTTCACATCCACCACAAATATTAAAACCCACACATGATCCATCGTCTTCAAGAGCGCTGGGATCAAAGTTGCATGCTTCAGAATCCATGCACCCCAAATCATTTAAATTAACAGATACTCCCAGCAAAAACAATCCTTCTTCGATGTGAGAAACTGCAATGACTCCAGAAGGAAAATAAGGGTAATTTGACCATGTGCCGTTAAATTGCGCAGCATCGTTAGAGGGGTATACGTCGAAATAGGCTACTTCTTCTAAGGTTGCATTTGCAATATTTTCTGTGTCTAATATGCGCAATCCAGCTCGGTAATTGGATTGATAAACAAACCCGTTGTGCGTATACAAGTTGTGGTCAATCGCTGCTTTACTTGAAACGAAGGTCCCTATGATTTCGGGTGAGCTAAGGTCTAGCATATCCCAAATAAATGTGGTCGTATTGACCCCGCTATTCTGTTCATCAAGCTCGTCATTGCTTAGGAAGTATCTGTGGTCTTCTGTAAGCCATCCTTGGTGAGTGTATGATGAACCAGGATATCCTGTTCTGCTGATTAATCCAGTGTTGCTCGCATCTGTTACATCTGCGACTGTAACAGTGTTTTCGTTGCATGCAAATGCAATCTCTTTTCCCTGGAAATTCGAGTCAGGTCCTATGTAATTGACAACTTGAGCGTCGTGAGTATAGCCGTCCTCCGAGAAGTCGCCGATTAAAGTGGGGTTTAAAGGGTCACTGATATCTACGATGTGAAGTCCACCACTGAAAGTGTTGGTTCCGACTCCATACGCTCTGCCAGTACTTTCATTAATCACAATGTTGTGTGCATTGCCCCATCCACTGTAAAGGGCATCTTCCTCAAACAAGAGAGGGGGTGAGTCGACGTCACGCAAATTTGTTAAATCGAATATCTGCATCCCATGTCCTCCAGCTTCAGACACGATGAAAGCGTAGTTGTTGTAGACCTTAACATCACGCCATGTCGAGTTCAGAGTCGCTGTAGGTAAATCACCTAAATATATAGGGTTGATTGGATCAGTGATGTCAATAAAAGCTGTTCCATTGGTTTTGCCGAGTAGGACATACTCGGCACTGTCAAGCGGATCGACCCATCCCCACATGTCATTCATAGATCCACCTCCCAATTCTCCACTCTCGACAAAAGAAAGCAGGTCGATGTTTTCACATGGATAGGGACCCGCCATACCATCAATACAAGGAGTTTGGGCTGAGGTTCCTAGAGAATAGGACAATAGAAAAGAGGAGATAATAAGACGTGCGTACATGATTCAAAAGTTGTGGTCTGTAAAAGTACATCAGTGAAATTCACAGACTAAGATTCATGTGGATTAAATAGTCTTTAATTTTGTTAAACATCACAATTTCTCAACTGTTTGTTTATGAGCTAACTATTAAAACATTGTAAAACGATTTAGTTCGTAATCGAAATAAACCAGCTAAAATTTGGTTTATTTCGATGATTTGTCAAGTAACTTTCAAGTATGAATACATCAAGGTTTTTAACGGTTGCAATTGTCATTGGATTTCTTTTTCAACTGATCAATTGTACGACGAATGAAGCAAATCACACTCAACCAACTTCTGCAACCATCTCAGGAGTTGTTTCAAATCACATTGGTGATACGGTCAAGTTTTACGCTCCAGATACGACCTACATCACAGTTCTGGATACTGTTACAGGTAGCTTTTCAGTTCAGTTTGATTGGGACTCTGCGGCCAATGTGAGTTTTTTCCACGGTATGGAAAGCACGACGATGCATCTCCAGCCTGGTGACGACATCAAATTAACGATTGACACTGAAAAATTCGACGAATCTATCTCATATGAAGGCAGTGATGAGAGTTCTTACATCGCTTGGCAATACATCACTTCAGAGAACAATGAGTTTCCTGATATTTCTCAGTCGGCTGATGAAGAGATTGATGAATTGTTCGAAGAATACTTCACGCCATTCCTCGAGAAGGCTGCATCTTTCAAGTTAACGAACGAAGAGTTTTACAATTCAATCATAGATGGATTTGAAGTCCAAAAAGCCTACGTTGTTCAGCGCAGGTCAGAACTTGCAGCGCTTCCACAACCAGGAATGCCTGCAATTGAATTCACATATCCCGATAAAGACGGCAAAGAAGTTTCACTTTCAGACTTCTTAGGTTCTGTTGTATATGTTGATGTTTGGGCTACATGGTGTGGCCCTTGTCGCGCTGAAATGCCGTTCTTACATGAACTTGAAGCGGAGTACAGCGACAAGAATGTTACATTCCTTGGCGTAAGTGTTGATGTAGCGAAAAACAAACAAGCATGGTTAGATATGATGGCTGACAAGGATTTAAAAGGAGTTCAAATCTTTGCTGACGGCTGGAGCCAAATCACAGAGGACTATGCGATCAATGGCATTCCGCGCTTTATGCTTTTTGATACTCAAGGAAATGTCTCAAATCTTGACGCCTATCGTCCTTCTTCGGATGAGATTCGTCCTGCACTTGATGCCCTGCTCGCAGAATAACGAACGACTGCATTGTTAAAAATTTATACCTGAAATCATGAGAAACGTATCCATTTGTCTTTTTTTATTACTTGCCTATTCTGTGAATTTTGCTCAAGACTGGGTGCAGTTGGACTACTATCCAGGCCAAGGAAGAAACCACCCCATCACTTTTTCAATCGAATCAAATGGATATGTTCTTGCTGGACAAAATGAAGCAGGTTATTATATTAAAGATTTTTACAAGTACGACACCAACACGGACGTCTGGACGCAACTCCCTAACTTTCCTGGATATCCCAGAGGATATGCTTATGGCATAGAGCACAACGACAAAGGTTATGTGGGATTTGGTAGTTTTGATATGGGTCCCTTAGATGACCTGTGGGAGTATGATCCTACAACAGAACAGTGGACAGAACTGGCTTCATGTCCATGTGGAGGCAGGTTACACCCTGCAATGCTTGAAGCAGGAGGTAAGATTTATGTGGGGCTTGGAAGTTCCGATTTTGAAAATTTAGACGACTGGTGGGCTTACGACATTGCGACTGACACATGGGAGCAAAAATCTGATTTTATAGCCGAGCCACGACATCACCCATACTTTTTTTCCATAGATGACATTGCATATGTGGGATTTGGTCACGGGGCTGATATTTACAACGATTTTTACAAGTATGAACCCAGCACAGATGTATGGACTCAAGTTGCGAGTTTACCAGCACAAGGAAGAGTTGCAGGCACACAGTTTGCTTACAATGGAAAAGGGTACGCTCTAAGTGGTGATGGTGAAAACCACTCGTATCTCAATACAGGTGAGTTCTGGCAATACACCCCTGAAACAGACTCATGGTTAAACCTTCCTCCTCATCCAGGATACAGCAAATGGGCTCCAGGATCTTTCGTCGTTGGGGATGTTTTGTATTTTACTTCAGGCCTGCAGTATGATGACGGCAACTCAGAAACCCTCAATGATCTTTGGAGATTTAATCTTGATGAAATTGACGGTTTGACAGCTGTGGAGTTCGAAACACTAGTTTACCCTAACCCCACTTCAAATCAGATACTTCTTTCATCACCTGTTGATTACCAACTCTACTCATTAAACGGCAAGCTGGTTCTAGATGGCAACTCTTCTTCGATTGAGGTCAGTCAGCTTTCAAAAGGAGTCTACATTCTCAATACCCCATCCAAGACTTTTAAGATTATTAAAGAATAGAATTTTTGCGTGAAATTGTATAGGGTTCCGTTTTTAGAATGTTGTTCGTTAGCTTGAAACGGAGTTTTAGCTATCTGTAGATGGTGGATGTTCTTTATCCCGCTTTTTAAATTCGATTGAGACGCTGTTGACGCAGTATCGCTTGCCTGTGTCCGATGGGCCATCGTTAAAGACATGCCCCATGTGTCCGTCACATTTAGAGCACGTGATTTCAGTACGTACCCTACCTCCCGAAGTGTCAAGAGTTTCTTCTAAAGATTCTTTTTCAGCAGGTTCTGAAAAGCTAGGCCACCCACATCCGCTGTCAAACTTACTCTCACCTTCAAAAAGTTTTTCGCCACATCCTTTGCATACATAATCACCTTTCTCATAAAAAGCGTCATACTTGCCAGAAAAAGCTCGTTCAGTTCCTTTTTCTCTGAGTATTTTATATTCTTCTGAAGTTAATTTAGAAGCCCAATCTTTTTCTGTTTTTTTCATTTTTTTGTATCTAGTTTGAACGATTCAATCGAGTTTTTTTTACTCAAAGAAATGATGCCACAGTTGTCTTTTTACAACCACGCTGCACAAATGTCTTTTGCCTGCCCTCAGGTTGTGAGTAAGGTGTCACTGTAAACATACTTTTCAATAGTCGGATCTGATCTGGTTGTGATTTTCTCCCTAGAAATTGTTTCAACTTCATGGAAGTGTGACAATGATGCTGCCAGCGCCTGTTGGGTTCGTAGCCATAGACATTGTCTTAACTTTTCTTCAAACAGGTTACTTAGGTAGGCGAATTTATAGAGGAACACGGTATCAATCAGTCAATCACTTCAACACTGAAGGTGTCACCTTGACTGATTTCGTTAATGGAATCTAGCCCCTCAACGACTTTGCCAAAACAAGTGTGATTGCGGTCTAAATGAGATGTATTTGTTCTAGAGTGAACGATGAAAAATTGAGACCCACCTGTATTTCTTCCTGCATGTGCCATCGACAAAACCCCCGTATCGTGGTGCTGATTTTCTCCATCTATTTCGCAATCAATCTCGTATCCAGGTCCGCCAACTCCCGACCCTTGAGGGCAACCACCCTGTACTACAAAGTCAGGAATTACTCGGTGAAAAGTAAGTCCTTCATAAAACCCTTCTTTCGCAAGTTTCACGAAATTTGCTACTGTATTGGGAGCATCTTTTTCAAAAAATTCAACTTTTAAATCTCCTTTTTCGGTGTGTATGATTGCATGCATGTTGGTGGGTGATTTTTTTTGTACAAAGCTATGTAATGACATGACTACTTAATACAATTGAGTCAGCTTTCATTTTTAGGGTGACTTTTAAAATCATCTGGAAGACAAAAGATGCAGCTCCTCTTTGGGTTTGCATCAAATGTTGTGCATTAAAAAAAGCCCCCCGTGTCATGGAGGGCTTTTCCTATTTTAATGCAATTTGTGTTCTAGTTGTATTCTAGTTGTATTCCAGTTGTGTCTTATTCACTGAGTACATCAACTGTGACAGATCCAGTATGGTTGTCACTTTTAATGTTTAAGATGTAGATCCCAGAGCTTACATCAAGATTGATACTCTGTCCTCTTCTTACATTTAGATATACTCCAACTGTTTTCCCTAACTGGTCGTAAGCCACAACATTAGCAACTTCATCCTCTCCTTCCCAGGCAAGTGTAATATCCCCGTAACAAGGGTTGGGGTAGAAACTCACATCAAGTGGTAGAATGTCGTTTGTGCTGCTAACATTTCCAGCGGAAGCTTGAAGACAAAACCCTCCATTTGCTGTCCATTCGTAGCCATTGTCAGTCCAATTAAAGCCATCGAATCTCACATAGTATGTAACTCCTTCTTCAGTATCTAAACCGATCTCAGGCCAAAACATTGTTTCATCAGTGTCAAAGTCTTCACTACATGCCACAGGCACCATTTCACCACAATCACCTGTATAAATTGCCATTTGACTGTCCCATCCCCAGTAGTAAACAAAGTCGTCATCGCTACAGTAAGTTGGATAAATGGTGTAAGGATTTCCATTTCCGGTGAAAGAAAACCAAACAGACCCATTTTCTGTTGGTCCATCTTCCCAACACGAGATTCCTATTGTTTCCGCATTTTCATCAGGCACGATGTTGCTTCCGAGCTCTGTGTTGTCAAACGGTCCAACAAATGCTGGATTGCCTACGGTTGCAGATAGAATTTCATCCACAGCCAAAGCATCAGTGCATGTGTTGTGATTCGTCAAGGGCTCTAGTTGCACTGAAGAGATGCAAAATGTCCCTTGTGCAATGCCTTGAAATGACTCTCCATCATTCCAATTAAAACCATCAATCATTAGCCAATACTCTACATCAAGTTCAGCTTTAAAGTTGAGAAAAGAGTAAAACCAACCCCAGTTGCTTGACCAGTATCCCATTTTATCATCATTTGCGCCTACAAATGACAGATCATCACAATCGCCACTGTAAAGTGCCAATTGTGTATCGTTGCTATAGAAAGCTGCTCCTGGACAATTTAATGTCATGAATTGATAGGTGTTGCCATCTCCTGTGAAGTGAAACCAAACCGTCTGGTCCACACTGGGCACTAAGCCTTCCGAATCAGCGTCAAACCAACTTTCTGCAAGGCCTTCAGTCAATTCCGGCTCGCCTGTTGCGTCTATGTTGGTGAAGGGTCCTGCTTGGGTAAAAACCCCCATGTCATTTCCAATCAATTCAGAGAGGTCTAATGCTCCAGAGCAAAGGTCATTGTCTGGTTGAGAGTAAGCCTGAATGTTTGTTAGAATTAGGAAAAGTGAAAGAATAGTTAAGTACTTGTATTTAATCATCATGTATAATTTAATTGGTTGTGGTGCAATAATACTGAGAATGTGAGGATATCAATATGTTGGACTGTTTTACTTATTAAGATCGAGTTTTTACTTATTTTATCTGTTCAAGTTTAACAAAAAACAAATCGCAATTTCAACGACTGCTGCTTATTCATCGATTAAATTTGGCCCTCAAATATTTAATGAATGGATTCGATATCACAATTGGTACTTGGAGCTGCAGTAGGTGAAGCTACATTAGGCAGGAAACTTGGAAATAGAGCAATACTTTGGGGTGCAATAGGAGGTACGATTCCAGATTTGGATGTTTTTTCAGGATTTTTTTTATCTGAGCTAGGTGAACTCACTTTTCACAGGGGCATTTCTCATTCACTCTTGTTTTCAGTTCTGTTTTCTCTTGTGTTAGGATGGCTCATCCAGAAGTTGAACAAACCGAATTCGTTAGTTTCAACAAGGGAGTGGCAAAAGATGTTGTTTCTGGCATTTTTCACTCACGTGATTCTGGATTGTTTTACGGTCTATGGAACTCAGGTTTTTGCACCATTTTCAAACTACAGAGTTAGTTGGGGTACGGTTTCAGTTGTAGACCCATTGTATACCATTCCATTAATACTAAGTCTTGTAATTGCGGGGTTTATGGTAAGGACCAAGAAAACAAGGAGGGTTGTCAATTACTTGGGTTTGGTATTAAGCACAAGTTATCTTTTATTTACGGTATACAATAAATCAAGAGTGCAGACAGTTTTTGAGAATGAACTGAAAGCTCAAAACATAGAGGTGAGCCGAATGATCACTTCACCAACGATATTCAACAATGTGCTCTGGTCGTGTACTGTGGATGCGAACGATGCCTATTATGTAGGGCTTTACTCATTTTACGATACCGTTCCTGTAAAATTCTCTAGAGTCGAGAAGCAGCATCACCTGATTAAAAACCTTGATTCAGATCCCACCATCACCTCGTTGCGCTGGTTCAGTGACAATTATTTCAGCATCAACAAAGTTGATGGCGAATTGTTGTTTAATGACTTGAGGTTTGGTGCCTATTTCGACAAAGAAGGTAACAAAACAGATTATATTTTCAGTTTTCTGCTTGAAGAAGAAGATGGGGCATATGAAATGGTTGAAACGCTTGTTGGTCCCCCAGAAGGTGAAAGTCAAGACTACATCGACGCTTTTTTTGCTCGTATTTGGGGGGTGCATAAGTAAAAAAATGGTAAGGCTGTCTTCACAGATCCATGGAAAAATTTGCAAAGTGATGCATGCGCCGAAGAATGTAATGGGTGTTGATGAATGACAGGTGAACAGTCAATCACACGGTAAATCAAATCTTTTGTCTGCAGAAATATTGAAGTGACTGTGATGTTTGTTGTCAGGTGTTTGCATCTGTTTTCTTTTGACATCCTCATTATTCTTCAATTCGAAGGGGAAATAAGTTTCAGCTTTCAGTGTTCGTGAAATTTTAAAAGTCTGGCAGTTTGTCTAGCAGCAAGTCTGAGAAAATGTTGTTTAACAGCATCAATTCAGGAAATCGATTGTTGATAGATCACTGAAAAAATCCATCCATTTCAGATCCTCTAAAACCCTCGCCATGAAAGCAAAAAAGCCTCCGATTAAGGAAGCTTTTAAGACTTTTACTCTTGGAGCGAAAAACGAGGATCGAACTCGCGACCCCAACCTTGGCAAGGTTGTGCTCTACCGCTGAGCTATTTTCGCTTAAAAACCGTATCGCATTCGAAACGGGGTACAAAAATAGTG
>MDTF01000456.1_pt1 | contig 19230 bp, 13 predicted proteins | sample 811191 | NCBI WGS metagenome assembly MDTF01 (sample SAMN05326649, study PRJNA326480) | marine metagenome | isolation source: seawater | place: Southern Ocean | collected 2011 | reverse complement strand
GATAATAGAAATCAAACCTTCAATATTTATACAGGTTGTGGTAGAAATGGAAAATCTAAGATGGTGGAAATGATGGATTTAGTTCTTGGAGATTATAAGGGGTCTGTTCCATTGGCGTTAATCACGCAAAAACGTGGGAGTATTGGGGGAGTGTCGCCAGAAGTTGCGCAACTTAAAGGTCTTAGATACGCAGTAATGCAAGAACCTTCAAAAGCGCAAAAAATGAATGAGGGTATTATGAAAGAATTAACTGGTGGTGATCCAATTCAAGGCAGAGCACTATTTAAAGATACTGTAACTTTCGTACCTCAATTTAGTCTTGCTGTATGTACGAATCACTTATTCGATATACAAAGTGCAGATGATGGAACATGGAGAAGAATCAGAGTTTGTGATTTTAAATCTAAATTTGTTGATGAACCATCTGTAGATCCAAAAGCATTCGAATTTAAAGTAGATCGTAACATTGATAAAAAATTTAAAAGATGGGGACATGTTTTCACATCAATGTTAATCGAAAAATTATTTGAAACCGATGGTATGGTAAAAGATTGTGCTGCTGTTTTAGCACCAACGCAAAATTATAAGGCTCAGCAAGATTATTTTACTGGTTTTATGAAAGAACGTATTGTAAAAATGGATGGAGCAAAGATCAAAAAGCGTGATGCATTAAACGAATTCCAAGAATGGTACAGCGAATTATACGGCGGTAAAACTCCAAGTGGTAAAGAGTTATATGAATTTCTGGAAAAGAGTCTAGGGAAACCTACTAGATTGGGGTGGAAAGGGTACAAACTATACCATGCACATGATCTTGTCGATGATGCGGATATTCAACCAAATGGGTTATAATTTTAAAATGAAAAAAAGTTAGGCAAAAATTGTCTAACTTTTTTTATGCAATTTAATATTTGCGTTTTCTAGTTTTGCGTTTTTTATGTTTTTTTCTTTTTGTTTTCTTTTTTCGAGTCGATCTTCTTTTTCGAGTCGGTCTTCTTTTTTTTCGCTTGAATCTTCTTGTTTTTCTACCCCCTTTAATACCAACCATGTTCTTTATTTTATCCGTTAAACTTTTCGTTTGTACTGCAGTGGAAGGTGTGATTTCATCACTTACGGCTCCTGTCATTTTACCAACGAATTGTGTAGCCACCTCTGATAAATTATTTGTTTTTTCTTGTACATTTTTTTGTACATTTTCTTTCAATGCATTTCCTTGGGAAAGAGAATTCATAACCAGGGCATGTCCGGCATCCGCCAATTTTTTTATTTTATTTTTACCATTAGCAATCATGTCTGTAGCGCTCTTTATGGTAGCGTCTACATTCTTTGCTGCATTGACTGCGGTTTCAGAAACGGCATCTGCTAATTTATTTGCGGAAGTCTTTTCCTTCATTAAAGGGTTTTTTTCAAATGCATTCGATATTGTCGTACCAAGAATTTTCTTCGCTTCTGTTGGAATTGGTGCTGGTACGGTCAAGGAATTCATACGCTTCTCGGACTTTACCTTCAATTCGTGGATGGTCCTTTTGTATTGGTCGATTTGATTTTCGGCTTCAAGTTTCGCCTGCGCCAATTCGGACTGCGCAGTGGTTTTTGCTGAAGCAATGGCGCCTTCGCAGTTAATACCTTTAATCTTAAGATCCCTTGGCATTGGAATATTATCTGGGACAGACAATGAATTTATTTTTACATAGTGTTCTTTATTAGGACCGACTAACGACTGTTTTAAAGTGTCGTGATTCAAATTATTACCAAAACAGTATACTTGTTTTCCATCAATTATTGGTTTAAGCAATGTATAAGGATCACCCCCTTTTTTTATTCTACGTGGCATTATGATATATAAATAGATTAGAAAGAAATTCTATTTATATTTTGACTCTTTTGTGTAATTCTAACGCTGCTAAACCTCCAACAACTTGTGCTAATACATATGGTAATAAATCTTTTGATGGCAACTTTCCTGCAGCAACCATCATTACAGAAACTGCCGGATTAAAGTTCCCTCCTGAAAATTTTCCAAGAACCATAATGGCGACTGCTAAAGCTAATCCAATAGGTACGGCAGATCCCGTAGCCAGAATTACATAAATGAAAAAGAATGTTCCTAAAAATTCCGCAATAAATTTATTCATTATAATATTATTATAGATAAATTTAAAATGTGATAAGACCAGAAGTAAATGGCGCTTTTTGTTGCCCTTTAATCTTTTGTTTGCATCCATATTTACATGAAGAAGTATTAAAAAGTTGTCTTGGTCCGCCGTAAAGTCTTTTCCATGTTGTTACATCAGAACCAGATCCACCATTTGAACTGTATATGTTATTGCATCCTCCTCCAGATCTTGGTTTTTTACCAATACCAAAAATAGGACCATACGCATATTGTTTATTACAACCATCATTTTTAAATCTTTTATCGTCTGGAAGGCAATTTGAAATCTGCTTAATAACTGCTACACGTCGTCTAATATAATTTTCTCTGGATATTTGACTACCTGTCAATTTTGTTGGAGATGGTTTTTTGGCGTTGTTTAATTCTCTCAATCTGATACTGCATCCATTATTTGAAGATGAATCTTTTGTACCAAGACGTCCTGGGTATGATAGATTTGGACAGTCACAACATGATTTGTATTTTTTAAAATTTAAACTATTCATACTTATATATTTACTAAATATAAATTTTTATCCGAATGTATTTTCACCACTGTATGTAATATACAGAAATCCATCTTCATCCGAATGCTTTTCATAATAATCAGATAATTGCATAGTTCCGAGGGGCATTACCTTTTTATTAATAAAAAGATAAATAGATTTTTCTGGGGGTATTTTAATTCTTTTTCTAATAACATATAAAAATTGTGATATGGTCAAATTATCTGGTACCAAATATTTACTGCGATCGATATCGGGAATATCATCTCCAAATCTTTCACAAATGACTGGGATTCTAGTAGGGTATTTTATTAAAATTTTGCTAGATTCTTCATATCGTTTATCGAAAGAGTGTTTTTGTCTGAATGTCTTATAAGAAGAAAAATCTTTTTTAGCAACCTGAAAATTTCTTGTGATTTTTTTTACAATAATATCCATTTAATAGATAGTGAGAATTTTTCTAAATCTTTTGAAATTAATTATTCTGTAATTACTCTTGGTGCAATATTCATTGTTATTAATTCCTGAGTGAGTAATTTGAAAGCGTAAGGTATGTTAATTTTTGAAAACGCCGTTCTATTTCCACAAGTTCGACAATGGTGTATATTTTTAGCGTCGTTAAACACAACAAATAAACCACACTGTTTGCATGCGTGGACCGAAAATTTATCAGATGAGTCATATAATCTACCTTTTGTAAAACGACTACATCCGTGAGATACCATACAATCTCTCTCCATTTCTCCATAACGTAGACCACCTTCTCTTGCTCTACCTTCAGCAGGTTGTCTTGTAAGAACAACCATGGGTCCAGTTGCTCTCGCATGTTGTTTATCATTAACCATATGTTTCAATCTTTGATAAAAGGCTGGACCGATAAATACATTTGTTTCCAATTGTTCCCCGGTCTGACCATTCATTAGTAATTTTTCACCATGACTTTCATACCCATTTTTAGTCAGCAACTTACAAATTTCACTAATTGGTAAATCATTAAAACTGGTTCCATCTCCAAATAATCCTAATTCTAATAATACCAATCCTAACAGCGTCTCTTTTAATTGTCCAATAGTCATACGACTTGGAATAGCGTGCGGGTTAATAATGATATCTGGTCTGATACCACTTTCATCAAAAGGCATATCTTCTTCTGGTAAAATCACCCCAATTGTTCCCTTCTGTCCGTGACGACTACTAAATTTATCTCCAATTACAGGTTTTCTAAATGTTCTGATTCTAACCTTGGCGAATGTGTATCCATCACCGTTGCGATGAATATAATTTTTATCAACATAACATTCTTCATGTGTTCGATGCGACTTACTGTAATCTTGATATTTAATAACCTTTGTATGATCATTTCTATTTTCTTTAATTGGGATAACTTTCCCTAAAATCATATCTTTATTTTCAACTAACGTGTTTTCGGGCATCACACCTTTATTGTTGAGTTTATCATAATTTCCAAATTTCATACCTTTTGTTTTGCTGGGATCCGGTTTGCAGCGAATCTCTTCATCGCCGTGAATTTTTTTATCTTCGTCTTTATCTGAATGATAAAGTGTTGCCGAAAACATTCCTCTATCTAGTGCACCTTGATTAAATATGATACTATCTTCCTGATTATATCCAGAATAGGACATAATAGCTACTACCACCATTCCTCCAGATGGAATTCTATTTAATTTAATAAAATTCATAATTCGCGTATCCACCAATGGTCTCATTGGTGTGCTTAATATATATGCGGTTTTATCCATTCTGTTATCGAAGTTTGTAACATACATTCCCATTGCTTGCTTACCCATGGCACATTGATAAGTATTTCTCGGAGACTGGTTATGTTCGGGATATGGAATACAACTGGCGAGTAATCCGAAAATGGTACTCGGATGTATTTCACAATGTGTGTAATTATATTTCATTTTGCTATTAATGTGCAATCTTTTATTGTCCATTGATATCATTGCATGATTTTGTTCTTCTGGGTCTAGGTATTCCATTATAGAATTTTCCAAACTATGATTTAATGTAAAATCATTCCATTTTAATTCACCGTCAAATATTTTTTTTGAGATTTCCTCCGTTATCAAAACGTGATTGTTCTTGACTTTTAACAATGGTCTTGTCGGTCTTCCAGCATCATTACAAACCCTTAACTCTTTTGCTCTATGATCAAATATAACACTCGTATAAATATTAAGAATACCGTCTTCTTTTTTCTCTTTGAGGAAAACGTATAATTCATATGGATTTTCCGTTATACCAATCCATGCACCATTAATAATAATTTTTACCCTATCGTATAACATTTCGGGTTCGCAATCATCTATTGGTGTTATTCTAGGATTTATAACATCGTAAATAGGTTTGCTATTAGATCTTATGGTAACATGTGCAAGATAAGATAGATTTTTTACCACTCCAACCGGAGCTCCTTCAGGTGTTTCTGCTGGACAAATGAATCCCCAACAAGTCGAGTGTAATTTTCTGGGAGGAATTAATTTACCACTTTTATCTATGGGAGTATTAACTCTACGTAGGTGACTCAAACTTGAAATATATGTTAATCTATTTAAGACTTGCGCTACTCCCACTTTATTTGAACTAGAATGTTTTACTCCAAAATCTCCTGTAGCCAATGCTCTTTTGATTCCATTTTCAATAGTAGTGGATTTAACAATTTTATAAATGTTAGTCTGGTTGATGATGTTCAAGAAATTTTCCGTTGATCTCCATGAACCGTTATTGATTTCTCTTACAATTTGTTTCGACATATCCTTCACTAATTTATTGAAATAATTTCTAAAGAGATTATTTAAAAGTGTTCCTGTAAGATCGAGACGCTTGTTCATGTACGAATCTCTATCATCTACTTTACGCCAACCGAAACTGGTCGCCAATAATTTACTTGTCATATATCCCAAGAAATATATTTTTTGCTTTTTAGTAGGACAATGTGGAAATAAATCATTTGCTAACACATTTACAGTAAATTCTTTCTTTTTCATATCCCCAGTTTCTTTATCCATATTAATTGGCGTATACATCGCATGTGAAATGATATATTGTAGCGCATCGTCTTTCGTCAAGCATGTGTTCGCTTCAATAATTGACGCCTTTAGAGAGTATAACATTCTCTTCATTTTTTTATCTTTTAGACTTAGAAGGATGTAAGAACATATTTTTTTATCATCATTAATTCCCAAAGCTCTGAAAAGTATAAATATGGGGATTGGTGATTTAATTCGGGGAATTTGCACTTGAATTGGGTGACCGAATCCATTATTTTTTGAGCAGATCATGACGTTGATTTGTTTCGGTGAAATACATTTAAAGTCTGGTATTGATTTAATTTCGGCCAACCATTCCCATTTATTATTGTTTTTTTTAATATTGAAACACATTACTCGATTTTCAGCAGCGCGTTCCTGTGCAATTACTGTTTTTTCCGATCCATTTATAATAAAATATCCACCGGCATCGAATCTGCATTCTCCTGTAATATTCGCATTTAAATGCGAATTTTGCGTAAGAACACAAACCACCGATTTTACCATGATTGGCATTTTTCCAATATGAATTTTGGGGATCTTTTTGTAATGTGTATCACATTGTTGAAGATTTTCGCCACATCTGTGGATAATTTTAATATCTAAATCAATAGTCATCGCACTAGCGTATGTAAAATTTCTAAGACGCGCCTCTTGTGGATACATAATTTTTGTAGCGCCATTATTCTCATGAATTTGGGGTCTGTAAATATGAAAATTATTAAAAGATATAATAAGTTCGAGAGTATATTTTTTTGAAATGGGGTCATAGTCATTTTCGGAATGAATAGTCACCGGATTGAACATATCTATTGTCTTTTGTATTTGGTTTGTTACCAGATCATTATAAGATTCCAATTGGTGACGAATGCAACGCGTTAAATGTTGACCTTCAAAGTAACTCTCAATTATTTTCCATGGTAATTCCGAATTCATTGATTTCATAGGGGTAGACATTTTATCTTTGACCATACTCAATTAAATTACATTTCAATTTATCTTTAAATTGTATTTCAAAATAATATTGCCTTATTATATATGACTAATCCGAAAAAAAAAGATAATAAAAAAAATAAAATCTATATAAATCAACGTATTGTACATGATATAAGCAATAATATAATAACAAAACCCCATTTTGACCCCCTACAACATTCTAAAGAAAATAAAAATATTGTTATACAACTTGGTAATAATTGCGACAAAAAAAAATATATAAATAAGAGTTCGTTAATATTTATAATGAAATTTAATAAAGTTATAGACGAGGTAAAGAATAATAGACGAATTCATGAGAAAAATGTGAGTAATGATGGGCACAAAAAAATAGTATCTGCGTTGGATAATACGATAAATTCTGTTACGAATAAAACCAATCAACAAGATATTGATTTAGTTTTGGGAAAACTAAATGGATTATATAATAATTGGGATATAAATAGAAAAATTAAATCAGATAATGAGTCTAAAAACTTTCATTTTTTTCAAAAACCCAACGGTGTTATTCAACCTTGGGTACCGAATAAACCTTGGGAACCGAATAAACCTGTGCAAAACGGTACTACTCAACATTGGGAGTTTAATAAACCTATTCAAAACAGTATTATTCCACCTTGGGAGTCTAATGAATCAACATGTGATTGGCCACCTCCGGAACAAAGTGTTCCGATAATGCGTACAAAGGTAGTAATTGATAGAGAAATTGATGGATTGGATGATATTTTGCGATTAATAAAAGATTTCCCATTAAAATTGGATATTGAATATAATATTAATATGAAAGCGCTGCATGATATTAAGAGTCCTCTTGAAGATTTAAATGAAATGGTTGGAATGCAAACATTGAAAGATTCAATTGTTGATCAAATTGTTTTCTTCGCGCAGGATCTTCACAAGGGTAACGATTTCATGCACACCGTAATTTATGGTCCCCCCGGAACAGGAAAAACAGAAATAGCTAAAATTATGGGGAAGATTTTTTCATCAATAGGTATATTAAAAAATAATAAGTTTAGAAAGGTCACGCGGAGCGATCTGATTGCTGGATATTTAGGACAGACCGCGATTAAAACTCGTGATGTAATTACAGACTGTTTGGGTGGAGTTTTATTTATAGATGAGGCTTATGCTTTAGGAAATCGGGAAAAAAGAGATAGTTTTGCGAAAGAGTGCATTGATACGTTATGTGAGGCGCTCAGTGATAATAAGGAACAACTAATGGTTATTATTGCTGGTTATGAGGAAGATTTAAATAAATGTTTTTTTGCGTATAATCAAGGACTGAATTCCAGATTTCCATGGCGTTTTCACACAGATAATTATAAGGCAGACGAGTTGAATCTTATTTTTCAAAAAAAGGTGAAAGAAATTGGGTGGTCTCTTAAAACTATGATTGCAGACGAGTGGTTTGAAGAGAAAATGGATTATTTTAAATATTTTGGTCGCGACATTGAAACACTGTTAGCCAAAATCAAGATTGCTCATGGTCGTCGTGTTTTTTGCAAGGCTAAAAGTGAAAAAAGAGTTCTAATTACAGCAGATATTAACAAAGGATTTGCTATGTTTATTGATAATAACGAGGTTAAAAATCGAAAAGGTATGAAAAATGAAATGTCTCATATGTATATTTAATTCCGTTTATTATTAATCTTTTTTCTCACAAAGTTTATTAATAATGAGTTTTAAAAAAATGATAATGATTAATCCCAATTTTCTTAAAGTTGGTGGTAAAGGGAAAACTAAAAAGCGTGATAGAAAAAGGAGACCCGATTTACGCATGTCGATTAAACCTAATGATATTAAAAAAAAATTAATGGCTAAGATTAAACAACACCAACAAGAAAGGTCTCAAGAATCGGCAAACATTGAAATAAAAAAGGATGAAGATAAATTTTCCAAAGATTTCAATAAACAAATCGATTATTTGGAAAAGATTATTGGGAGTAAAAAAGAAAAGAAAAAGCGAAGAAAAAGAAAGACTAAGAAAAGGGATCAAATCGTCGCGACGGACTTGTCCAAACCAGTTTTATCAAATGAACTTGGTCATAATCCGCTTATTAAAGAAGCGCCTCCATACGGATGTTTAAAAAATGGGACAAAACCGACGTATTCACAATATAATAAAACTTTGAAAAATCGGGAAAAAGTGAAAATTTCTCCAATTGCAACTACCCCAGTATTTAAAACTCGGCAAAATAACTTGGAAAAATTAAAGGAGAAGTTGGCGACACCAAAAAGTATAAACAAAATGATTGCTATTAAAAAAACTATTAAAATATATAAATTGGGTAAAAATAAAAAAACACGTTCAATATCGGTATTAATTAAATCTGGTAAAACTCGAAAAATAGTTAAAGACGAACACACTGTATTGAGAAAAAAATGTCTCGCTGAAATTAAACAGTATCTTAGGAAACATAACTTAATTAAAATTGGTTCGTCAGCTCCGGAAGATGTTATTCGAAAATTGTATGAAGATTCGTTTTTGGCAGGAGATATTTATAATAAGAATCCCGAGAATTTGCTACATAATTACTTAAACGACGAGAAAGATTAATATACAATTTTATGGTTTTATTAAAACTTAATAATCTATTATAAAGTTTTAATTTATCTTTTTTCGACCTTTCTTTCGCCTGACTCGTTTTTTGTGATGCGTACTTTTTTTAGATTTTCCTCTCGACCTGTCTCTAGTTCTGCCTCTCGACCTGTCTCTAGTTCTGCCTCTAGATCTGCCTCTATATCTGCCTCTAGATCTGCCTCTAGATCTGCCTCTAGATCTCCTTTTCTTTTTCCTTCTCCTTTTCATTTTCTTCGTCCCACGCGCATTTTCCTTCCTTTCATTTCCATCGTCATAATTTCCATCGTCGAGAATTGCGCCATAAATAAATTGGGCTTCATGATGTGGAAAATCTTCAAGCCAAGTTGTTTTAATCTCTATCGCCTGTCCACTTTCCCGCACTAACCATCTTGCTCCGTCGTTTTCCTCGACAATTATAAGTCCGTTAGGTATATCTACCCGATTCGCCTGCTGCCATTTAATAATTCTATAAGGGCGATCATTGGATCGACCTGTAATCCTGCAAGGTGGTCCGTCGTTGCAAGATTCTACGACCGTTGTACCTTTAGCACTTCTTCCTGATCTTATCGCCCTGCACTTAAAATTTTCTCCTTGAGTAGTACTATATTTTTCGTTGCAGGTTTTATTTTCGTTTTCTGGCATATCACACCTTCGCGTTTTTTCTCTACCGTCTTCGCCACAACAATCCTCTCGTTCTATTTTGGGGTGGCCCTCAGTATCAGTAGTAAATTCGGCTAAACATCCGTTATGCATTTATATTATGATTATATTTTAAATGTATTAAACACATCCCTTCAAAATTTATATATGACCTTAATAGGTAAATATATAAAGTTAGATCTCGAGTATATCAAAAAATTTGGACCAAAAACAATTATTTTAATGCAGTGTGGTTCATTCTTTGAAGTATATTGTTGCAAAAAAGATGGAGCATTCACAAATACGCGCATTTTAGAATTTTCAAGAATATGTGATATGCGGATTGCAAATAAACGTGCAAAATTTGAAGGTCTCGACGTATTCATGTCTGGATTTCCAGAAATTCAATTGGAAAAATATGTTAAAAAGTTAAATAGTGCTGGTTACACGGTTCCTGTGTGGAAGCAAGATCCGACCAATTCTACAATAAGGAAGGAATTTGGTATATTTTCCCCTGGAACCAATTTTGATATGAATACTAATTCGCTATCAAATAAAATTATGACTGTATGGATTGAAATATATGATAAAACAACTATTAATAAAAACGCAAAGATTAGTTGTGGGATTAGTTGTGTGGATATTGTATCTGGAGATGTTTTTACGTTTGAGAACATAGAAGAATATTTTCATAATCCTACTACTTTTGATGAATTGGAGAGATTTTATTGTAGTTATAGACCAACTGAATTAGTTTTAATCCATAATTGTACGGATGTGGTAATTAATGATATTATATCTTTTGCGGATATAGATAGCAGTCTTATCCATTTAATATCAATGGATGATGAACGCAATCATTGGAACACGTCGATCATAAACTGTCAAAAACAAACTTACCAGGAATCCGAGTTGCAAAAATATTACGAAATACAGGATTTCGATGTTTTTTATGAATCGCATAATTTACATGAAAGAGTATTTTCAACTCGGGCATTAACCTTTTTATTAAACTTTCTAGACTTCCACAATCATGATTTGGTTAAACAATTAAAGGAACCTGTTTTTACAAATATAGATGATAGGCTCCGATTAGGAAATCATTCATTAAAACAACTGAATATTATAAGTTCTGGTAGAAAAGGGAAATTTTCATCACTTGAAAATCTGGTTAATAAATGTAAAACATCCATGGGTAAACGGCATTTAAAACATAAAATTTTAAATCCTACCACTGATATAGCATACTTAAATAAAGAATATTCCATACAAGAGCATGTACTGAGTAATTTCGCATGGAAGCAACCATTTGATCTTCTTGGGAAAATTACCGATTTTGAATATTTGTATAGAAAGATTATATTGCAAAAGGTAACTCCGTCCGATATAGCAATGTTATATGATAACCTAAATGATATTTTGGAAATTTACAATTTAACTGAACCTGATATTACGTTATCAGGCTATTTAATGTCGCCAAATCTCTCCAAAAGTATAAATAAACTCCTATTAAAAATACAAAGTTTCATAGACGTGTCGATAGCATCGAATATTACATGTCGTGACTTCGATACCAATATTTTCAAACGAGGAAATATTGGCGAAAAATATCAACGTTTGGATAATAGTGAATACGAATATACAGATAAAATAAATAAATTGGAAGTTATAAGGAAAACCTTAAGTGGCCTTATTCAAGAAAATAAAGGGAAAGAAAAAGTTCGAGTTCACCAAACAGATAAAAGTGGGTTATTCTTAATTACCACAAAAACTAGATATAAGAAACTGTGTTTGAATAAAAATAAAAATTGTAGTGTTTCATATGAATGTTTTGGAGAGAATAAGTCATTTGAATTAAATTGGGAAGACATCAGGTCATCTACTGCTTCTGGGAGTAATGTGAGATTGGATAATTCAATATTAACACCATTGTATGGACAAATATTACAAAGTAAATCAAATTTAAAGGAGGTATTAACGTGTGTATATAAAGATTATGTACATTCGTTTTTAGAAAACAAAAATGAGTTTCAAGATATAATAAATTACATAGTAAAACTTGATTTTTTGCTTGCGAGAGTTAAAGTTGCTTCGAAATATAATTATTGTAAACCAACAATTAACTCTGTAGCAACTCAATCATTTATTAATGCAAATGATATGCGCCATCCACTCATTGAATATCTACAGGAAAAGGAAATTTATGTCCCAAATGATGTAACACTGGGTGTAAAAGATGAACACACAGGTATACTACTTTTTGGTACAAATGCAGTTGGAAAATCAAGTTTAATCCGTTCAATCGGTATGTGTGTTGTACTAGCTCAATCCGGGTTTTACGTCCCGTGTAGTAAATTTTTATTTAAACCCTATTCTGCAATATTTACAAGAATTTTGGGGAATGATGATATTTTCAAAGGTCTGAGTACATTTGCAGTTGAAATGAGTGAACTTACCAATATATTGAAAAATGCGGACAAGAACAGTTTGGTTCTTGGAGATGAATTATGTAGTGGTACGGAAACAACATCAGCAATATGTATTGTAAAAGCAGGATTGATTTGGTTACACCAAAGAGATGTATCATTTATATTTGCTACTCACTTTCATGAACTAACTGATAACGAAGAAATATCTACTTTGGAGAGATTATCTATGAAACATATGGTTGTCGAATATGATGAAGCGACGGGAGAACTAATTTACAATAGAAAGTTACAAAATGGATCGGGAACACGACTATATGGTTTAGAAGTTTGCAAATCCCTTTCAATGCCCAAAGAATTTTTGCATATGGCCAACAATTTTAGATGTTCGAAAAACAATACTATCCTATCTGGAAAAACATCAAAGTATAATGCTAAAAAAATAAAGAGTTTATGCGAACTTTGTGGGAAAAAGGCGAGTGATATACATCATATGGTTCCACAAAAGATGGCGAACAGTGGAGGATTTATTAACAATTTTCATAAAAATCACAAGGCAAATTTAATGAGTATCTGCAACAAATGTCATCTCAAGGTTACGAAAGATGGTACGATACATCGAAAAATCAAAACAAATAATGGTTTTAAATTTAAGGAGATTAATTTGTAAGGTTATATATAATGGTAAATTTCATGAAAGGTTCCGCCACATTTTTTTCCAACTATTTCCTCGAAATTTTATTGATGACTTTAGTTCTTTGCTTAATTACAATATATATGACTATTCACAATGTTCATTTTAGAAAAGGACATCTCAAATTAGAAAAGGTTGCCACGATCGAAGCGTTCGAAAGTCCATTCTACGATGAAGAAAACAGTTTATCTGTAGCGTTCACAGAAGATTGTAAAAGTGACCCATATAAATGCCACGAGAGATGCATGTCAATCGAAGAAAGCAAGACCTGCGGCATGACCTCATCGTGCGTTTGGACTCATTCGAAACAAGATGAAGAAGATAATTTTACACAACAATGTGTGGCTGGTGATGATTTAGGAGCAACTTTTAATTCCAATAAATATATCAAAACATTCTTTAAAGGTCTAGAAATATAATGTTTAGAAAAATTGATTTATAAATATCTTTGAATATATAAATCAAATCATGATCATTCCAATTAAATGTTTTACTTGCGGAAAAGTTTTAGCAGATAAATACTTATATTATTTAAAAGAGGTTCGCTCTATAAAAATGGAAAGGGGTGAAGACCCAGAGAAAGTTGTTTATTTAACACTTGATAATGTAAAAAAGACTCCGGAGGGGGAAATTTTAGATAAATTGGGATTACACAGGATTTGTTGTCGTAGACATATGTTAACACACGTCGATATTGAATAAAATATTATTAATATATATATGCGTAAAAATAGATCCAGAAAAACAAGACAGATCAAAAGATCCAGACATAATAAAAAATCAAGACATAAGAAAAAATCAAGACATAAGAAAAAATCAAGACATAATAAAAAAAGGTCAAAAAAAACCAATAAAAAAAGAAGTCGTTCATATAAAAGAAAACGTCGCACAAGATATAGAGGTGGTTTCTCCAATGTCCCATTAACTCCTGCAAATTTTTCACCAATGATCGCCAAACCACCCAATTGTGGCGTTCAAGTCCCCAATCCAGGCGTAACAGGTGTTGTTTCTAGTACAGCAGGTCAAAAATATTATTATGCGAAAAATAATAGAGTTTTTGGAAATCCTTTAACCACAAATCGCGCAATGACTGGTGGAAAAGGGCGTGGAAAACGCTGTATAAAACGCAAGTGTAGTCACCAAAGAGGTGGAGGATTATCGGGAATAATCGAATCCATTCCGGGAGGATCTGATCTTCGAGATGTCTATTATAAAGCAGGCAATATGATGGGTAGCGCTTGGAGTCAATATAATGGGTATGGCGCAACAAATGAACCACCCATGACGAATTATACTACTGGACAACCTATTGCTAAAAGTATGCATACATCCGACAGTAGCATACCAATTGGTGCATATATGGCTGATGCGGGAGCACAAGTATCAAAAAGTCCATATACTACTGGAAAATAAAGATTATATTTATTAAGTATATAATGAAACAATTTTCTAAATTATATAATTCATTATGTACCCCATCGAAATTATATTTCGTTTTATCAATGTTAAGTATTTTAGCATTATTAATGCAGAATATATCAAAACCTAAAACTTATACCGTTGGACGTTACACTGTCCCTTTAGAACATCATAATATGTTGTTTTTTATTTTCAAAATCATATATGTAGTCATATGGACATATTTATTGAACCAACTTTGTAGATATGGGTATGGAGACATGTCTTGGTTTTTGGTTTTATTACCATTTACCCTGATGTTTGTGTTGATAGGTTTATTATTACTATCCAATATGAGATAAATAATTTAATATTAAATATTAAATTGTTTTCGATAAAAAACTCTTTAAAAATATAACCATAAGATATATTAGAAAATGAGTAATAATGCTGTTTCTTGGAAATTATTAGATATTTATTTTAAAGACAACCCATCTTTTTTAATAAAACATCATTTAGAATCCTACAATGATTTTTTCAAACATGGATTGCCCCAATTATTGAAAGAGAAAAATCCAATACATTTCTTCAAAAATCAAGAAAGAATTAAAATAGATAAGGAAACAAAACATGTTGGTTATAAATTACCAAGCGGACAATCTATACCAATTACATATGATGAAATGCGGGAATTCTTTTCGGATGAAAGTAAGGAACAATTAAATTCCAGATGGGAAAAATCTTCAGATCAAGGACCGATAAAAACATTAGATTTGGAAGAGTACAAATACCAAGCTCAGTTATATATGGGTGGTAGAGATGGTACCAAAGTATATTACGGCAAACCCATTATATATGACAAAGATGGTGAAAACAAAATCATGTATCCAAATGAAGCGAGACTTAGAAATTTAAATTATATGTTTTCAATCCATTATGATGTCGAAATTGATTTCACGCTTTACATACCTTTAAATGATGGATCCGGAAAACACAAAATAGAAACACATACTACAATTTTGAAGAAAATTTATTTGGGAAAATTTCCAATCATGATCCAATCCGATTTATGTATTTTAAGAGGTATGTCTGAACAGGTTCGTAAAAATATGGGAGAAGATCCTGCCGATGTTGGAGGATATTTTATTATAGATGGGAAAGAAAAGGTTATAATGTCTCAGGAAAAATTTGCCGACAACGCATTATATATACAAAAGGACGTCAATGATCTTATCTCATATTCCGCCAAAATTAGATCTGTATCAGAAGATGCCTCCAAACCAATGAGGATGTTATCTATTAAAATGATGAAAGAACAAGCACAATCTTCCAATGGGCAGATTGTTGTATCTATCCCTAATGTTAGAAAGGCGGTGCCATTATTTATAGTTATGCGTGCGCTTGGTGTTATTTCAGATAAGGAAATAGCAACATATTGTCTATTGGATCTAAATAGATATAGTCACTACATGGAATCTCTCAGACCATCTGTCCATGATGCTGGATCAATATTTACACAACAAGCAGCACTAAAATATATTAGTTCATTAACAAAAGGTAAAACCATCGAACACGCTTTACAAATTCTTATGATTTATTTTCTACCTCATATTGGAGAATTAAATTTCAAACAAAAAGCGTTGTATTTGGGTTACGTGGTCAAAAGAATCTTAGCCGTTGCGCACAATGATGAAAAACCAACAGATCGAGATAGTTACATTTTTAAACGCATTGAAATATCCGGAACTCTGATTTATGAATTGTTTAGAGAATACTATACTCTACAGCAGAAGGATATATTTTTAAAAATGGACAAAGAATACTTTTACGCTACTAAAAAGAGTGCTAAAAGTTATCAGAATGCCGATTTCTTAAATTTAATTATAGAAAATCAATCGCTTATTTTTAATAGTCGGATCACCGAAGATGGATTTAGAAGAGCGTTTAAAGGTGACTGGGGAGCAGAAGCGCATACAAAACGACCGGGTGCTTTGCAGGATCTTTCAAGATTATCATTTTTTTCTACCGTAGCGCAGTTGCGTAAAACGAATACCCCAATTGCTGCAGATGGTGCAAAAATAGTTGGTCCTAGATTGCTTAACGCCACACAATGGGGCATTTTGTGCCCTATTCATTCTCCGGATGGTGGTAATGTTGGTTTACACAAACATCTGGCTATATTAACACATATTACAAAAAGACAATCCGGATATCCATTTATAGAATATTTACGACAAAATGGGTTTAATATGCAATTATTGGAAGAATGTAAATTAAGTTATTTGGCGAATGTAACCAAAATTTTTGTAAATGGTGCATGGGTTGGCGTTACAACGAAACCTAAAGAATTGAGAAATAAATTATTGTTACACAGAAGAAATGGTTTATTTAATATATTTACAAGTATTCGATGGAATATAGAAAGAGGTGAAGTTTTAATTCAAACAGATTCTGGACGTCCATGCCATCCATTGTTTCATATTGTTGGAGATGAACTAAGTTATGAAAAAGGAGATATTATAGATAGATTAGCAAACAAAACAATCTCATGGAAGGAATGTCTTATAGGAACGGGTAAACGTAAAATAGAAACATCAATCACAAATGAAAAAATATATTCACTTGAAAGTGTTTTTGATAAAAATGCTAATTTGGAAAATACTTCCGCAATAGTCGAGTATATCGATACGCAGGAAATGGAAGGTATAATGCTCGCATCAGATATGGAAAAAAATGACGCATTTGTTAAAAACAAGGTTACGCATAAAGAAATCCATTCATCCGCAATCTTAAGTATGATGGCAAATATGGTAATATTTCCTTCAACCAATCCATATCCTAGAAATGCGTTCTCTTGCGGTCAAAGTAAGCAAGCAGTATCAATGTATCATACGAATTACCAAAATAGATTAGATAAATCATCCATTTTATTAAATTATGGTCAAAATCCACTTGTTAGGAGTAGATACTATGAACCCATTACAAAAAATAAACATCCATACGGCGTTAACGCTATTGTTGCGATAATGTGCTATACCGGTTACAATGTAGAAGATGCTGTAATTATAAACAAGGCGGCACTTGACAGAGGTATTTTTCGAACAACATATTTTAATGTTTACGAATCAGAAGAAGAAATAAGTAAAGTTGGAGAGATTGAGACAGAAAGTAAGTTTATGAATATTGAGGCGCATGATGTTATCGGATTAAAGACAGGATATGATTATAGTCATTTGGATCCAAAATCGGGATTAATAAGAGAAAATTCAGAAGTGAATGATAAAACAATTTTAATAGGTAAAGCAACCAAAAGTTTAACATCTGACGAATTATATGTCGACGAATCCATGGGTCCTAAGAAAGGTCAACTCGGTTATGTCGACAAATCATTCATGACTACAACAGAAGGTGGAAAACGTTTAGCAAAAATTAGAATACGTCATGATAGAATACCGGCGATAGGCGATAAATTTTGTTCCAGAGCCGGTCAAAAAGGGACTATTGGAATTGTAATGGAGGAAAAAGATATGCCTTTTAATGCAGATGGATTAAGACCGGATATTATTGTAAATCCGCACGCTCTTCCAAGTAGAATGACTATAGGGCATTTAGTTGAAGTATTAATAGGCAAAGCATGTGTAATAACAGGTGCGATAGGGGATAGTACAGCATTTAATAGCAAAGGTCCAAAGGAGAAAATATTTGGATCCGTTTTGACGCAAAACGGATTTAATTCTACGGGTAATGAAATAATGTATAACGGGATGACGGGAGAACAATTAGAAACAGAAGTTTATTTCGGCCCAACATATTATTTAAGACTGAAACACATGGTTAAAGATAAAATTAATTACAGAGCAAGGGGTCCAAGAACAGTATTAACCAGACAAACCGTGCAAGGACGCTCTAATGATGGTGGTTTAAGGATTGGTGAGATGGATAGAGACGCTGTTATTTCTCACGGAATGTCGCAATTTATTACAGAATCCATGATGGAGAGAGGGGACAAATACTTTATGGCCATTTGCAATCAAAGTGGGACAATAGCAGTTTATAATGAAAATAGAAATATATTCTTGAGTCCAATGACTGATGGACCATTGAAATTTGTGGAAAACTTAGAAGGTGGTTTAAATATTGTACCAATTAGTAGATTTGGTAGAGACTTTTCAATTGTTAAAGTACCATACGCGTTTAAACTATTATATCAAGAATTACAAGCTATGAACATACAAATGAGAATCATCACGGCCGATAATGTAGATGAGTTAACTTCTATGCGAAAAAGCAATAATGTATTTAAATTAACAGGAAAAGATTCTTTGAATAAAGTGATAGCAGAAACAACAGAAAAGTTGAAAAAGGATAATAGCGCTTATAAAACAATTTCGGAAGATAGGAATGAACCATTGGAAGAAGAAGAAGAAATGGAGGACTTATTCGACGATTGGGTCGGCGAATCATTAGACCCTACAGTCATCCCACAAGAAAAGATAGATATTCCATTATATATTGGTGCTGAAGTAATTTTAGATAATGATATTAATCAAAAATATAAAATTATAAGTGAAGAAGATAATGATGATCCATGGAAGGCGAATAAATATAAAATCGTCAACGATACCGGCAATGAATTGGAAGTATTTCCAACAAGATTAAAAATTGTCTCCACATCTCCAGATTATGTCCCTGTGTCTCCAGATTATGTCCCTGTGTCTCCAGATTATGTTCCCGTATCTCCAGATTATGTTCCCGTATCTCCAGATTATGTTCCCGTAT